>Ga0255347_1000244_pt1 | contig 104885 bp, 88 predicted proteins | sample wastewater_treat_2_FD_192479 | JGI IMG/M metagenome (GOLD analysis project Ga0255347, IMG submission 192479) | Wastewater microbial communities from Lulu Island WWTP, Vancouver, Canada - plant24 | ecosystem: Engineered > WWTP > Wastewater > Unclassified | place: Canada: Vancouver, British... | reverse complement strand
CAAGCGGAGCTTTCCAAAGCACAGGAAGCCACCGTGAACGCAGAAAAGTTTATGAATGTTGTCCGGCGGCATACCAGCTTTGAAGAACTTACCCCTACTCTGCTGCGGGAGTTTGTAGAGAAAATCGTTGTGCATGAGTGCAGCTATGACGAGAACAAGACCCGCAGACAGGACATTGAGATTTATTATTCTTTTGTTGGCAAGGTGGACTTGCCCGAATAACCGCCCGACCTATCCGACACAATGCGCAAGTGCCGGATAGGAACGGCAAAATTTTTTACACTTCTATTACTTCTTTATCACACATCAGTAAATGGAGCCGGCTTAAAACCACGCTCAGCGAGCTTACGAAAAATTACGAGAGCCGTCTCGCGATCACGGCGGACGCCGTAGCCATTATGGAGCATGTTTGCATAATTAAAGAGGCCAGTATTATCTCCCATTAGCGCTGCGCGATGATACCACTTAAGTGCGTTCTTGTAATCTGGTTTGCCGTCCAATAGGCCGTTTTCGTAAATATTGCCAAGATTAACCATGGAAACGGTATTGCCTGAGTTGGCAGCCTTTTCAAGAACAGAAATCGCCACCACGGTCGATTCGCGGCAAGTTCCAAGCACGGACAAAAGGTAACCAAAATTATTAGCACCCTTCATGCTGCCCTGTTCGTAGGCAAACTTATACAGGTCGAGCGCCTTCGCCTTATCTTCTTCGCAAAGAATACCATTTTCGAGATTGTAGCCAAGCGTACACAGCTCTTCTAGCTCATTTGGCGAGAGCTTACCGTCCTTTAGCTCAATCGTGATTTCTCTGCCCATTAATTCTTCTTTCTCTTCTTTTCGCAAGCTTGAAGCAAACGCTCGAATAGCATCGTAACCGTTAGAGGGCCAACGCCGCCGGTCTTTGGAGTCAAAATCAAGTCGCTACGTTCGCGGGCCGCCTCGTCGAGATCGCCAACTAGAACGCCACCTTCGCTCGCAGTACCAGCATCAACCACAACCGCTCCTGGCTTTAGCATCTCGCCCTTAATCAAGTGCGGCACGCCAGTCGCAGTAACTACTACGTCAAAATCTTTAAGTTCATTCAAATCGCCATCGCGGCCAAATTCCTTCACGTCGTAACCACTCTCAGTCCACATGCGGATGAGCGGGCGGCCAACCAATTTGCCACGACCAACCACGGCAAGCTTAAGATGCGGTAAATCAACGCCATAGCTCGTAAGCAACCAATGAATTGCCATTGCAGTAGCAGTATCAGATTGCTCGCGCAGGCCATCGACATCCTTCTCGAGCGGAATCTCATCGAGAATAGACATATCTACAAACTTGAGCGGAAGCTGAACAATAATACCCTGAGTATTGTCGTCATTTGCTGCCTTCTGAAGCTCCTCAACTGCGTTATCTGTTGTAATTTTAACAACATCTACATCAATCTGAATGTCTGCGCCGTAGTTTTGTTTGAGCTCCATATACTTCGCGATTACCGGACTGTCATTATCGTAAAAAATCGCGAGCTTAGGAAAAACCTTGCTACCACGAAGGCTTCTCACCTGCGCAGCTTGGCGTTCTTGAATAAAGGAGGCAAGCTCCCTACCGTTTAACTTCTCGCTCATCTACTCTCCTAGTTCCATTGGCTCTTGTTCGAGCGTCAAACCGTATTTATCCTGGACAGCCTTAATGATTTCTTCACGGGCAGCTGCCAAGTCACTGTAGCCAGTCGCACTTTCGTTCACAAGCACGAGAGAAGCATTATCCCAGACACGCATACCATGGATAGTTTTACCCTTGAGGCCAGCGTTCTCTAGCAACCAGCCAGACGGAACCTTACCGCCATCCCAGACTGGAACACCGAGAGCTTCAACACGCTTCGTTTCTGCTTCATCCAAATAAACATTCTTAAAGAAGCTGCCTGCACTTGCGATATATTCTGGATTTGGCAACTTGCCATCACGAACTGCATGAACGGCTTTGCGGATATTCTCAGGTGTAAATTCATCAATTCCGCGCTCATCAATGTACTTCTGAAGCGAATTATAGAAAGGTGGCTCAAGCTGCGTGCGTGCAAGCTCAACGGTAACCTTAGTAATGAAGTAGCGGCCAACATTTTCGCCATGATTAAAGATACTGCGGCGATAACCCATGTCGAGCTGATCTTTTGGCAAGCTAACGAATTCTTTGGTCTTCGTGTCGAAAGCCTCAACACTTACGAGCGTGTCGGCAATTTCTTGGCCATAAGCACCCACGTTCTGAACTGGTGCCGCACCAACAGTGCCAGGAATAGCACTTAGTGCCTCCATACCAGACCAGCCGTACTTAGTCGAATAGCGGACAAAATCATCAAGCGCCTCACCGCTAGCAGCCCACATCTGAATTTTGCCATCTTTTTCTTCGCCCTTATCCATACCGAGCAAATGATTAACAAGAATTACACCATTGAAGCCAGCGTCGCGGCCAACAATATTACTGCCGCCGCCAAGGACATAGACCGGCAAGCCCTTCTCTTCGGCAAAAGCATAGGCCTCTGGGAGATCGGATTCTTGCTCAATTTCACACACGAAACGCGCCGCCCCGCCGAGACGCATGGTAGTTAGTTTTGCAATTGGCACATTTTCGCGTATTTTCATATCATAATTATATCATTTTGCCTAATCTGGGTCTATCTGTTAGATGCTACAATTAGGCGGTAAGCACCCGTAGCTCAGCTGGAAGAGCGTCAGTTTCCGGAACTGAAGGTCGCAGGTTCGAACCCTGTCGGGTGTACCATGGTATAATATCTCTGTTGCACCCGTAGCTCAGTGGATTAGAGCATCTGTCTTCGGAACAGAGGGTCGTGGGTTCGAGTCCCTCCGGGTGTACCAAATTTCGAAACAAAATGGCCGTAAGGCTATTTTTTGTTGCTGCAGAGTTCAGCATTATTGATTTCTTGCGTTTTTATGCCGGTTATGTTAATATGGCCTCGTAAATTGGTGTTAGAGAGACGCTAGAAATAAAAACAAGAGAGGTCAAACATGTCATTTCTTGGCAAGAAGTTCGCCATAGCTGTAATAATAGCCACGGCAATTAATCTGCTAACTTTTGCCGGCTTTGCGCAGGCGGCGGGCAGCGTAACAATCGAGGCGCAAAAAGTTCTTAACGGCAACGCTACGCTTAGCGCAAACCAAACTACCTATCAAATCAAAAAGCCGGGCACTACTCAGATTATTGCAACTACGACCAGCGATGCCGATGGCAATATTATCTTTAGTAATGTTCCTTTCTCGGACGCAGACATCTTGAATGGTAAATATGTCATTTTCGAAATCTCTGAAGTCGCCGGCAGTGACACTTCGATCGTTTACGACTCTTATGTCGGTTACGCTATCGTGACGCTCGAAGAGGGCACAAGCAACGTCCAAAGCATCGACTATGCCAAGCCGAATGCGGAAGACTTCGACTATATCGATTACGAATACGACACTTACCATGCCACCGACGCCGAACTTCAAGGCGTAGCCTACTCCGTTTTCGACTCTCGTGACGGCTCTCTCGTATTCTTCCGCGCGGAAGAAGGCGCCTATGCGAACAATGAGTATGTTTGCCTCGACAACACCTACAGTAACTACTTGTACTACACGACGGTTCCTGAAGACTCCGAACAAGGCTTCAATTATGACAGGGGCTATAATTTGAAAAATCTCGTAAAATCCGTCCGCTTCAAGGATGCCGTCCGCCCAATCAACATCTCTTTTGAATACTTCTCCTACTGCGAAAGTTTCGACTTGCGCAAGCTCGACACCTCCAGAATGACCAACATGGACTACATGTTCGCTCTGAGCAGCTACGGCTCTACAGTTTCAACCATCAACATTAGTAGCTTTGACATGTCTAATGTGACTACGATGCAGTATATGTTTTACGGTGCGAGGAGCCTCAAAAATCTCATCTGGGGTCACCAAGATACTAGCAAAGTCAGGCGCGCAGATTTCGCATTTGCGGACACTAAGCTCGAACGCTTTAAATATGATCGTTTTGATACGGCAAGCCTAGAGAAGGTAGAGTCGATGTTTAGGACCGATGGCGGCACCTTGCGCACGATTGATTTTTCGTCATGGCGCAGCAATGGCCGTCTTGTTAGCGCAAGTCCATTCGAAGAAGAAAACTACTACGACACGCAGAGTATTATTGGCTACTTTAATGGCGAATATCTCGACATTAGCAGCTGGGGCAAGGTTTACAGTGCAGAATTTATTCGTCCGAACAACCTGAAAGTTGTCAAACTTTGCTTCCCGGCCGGCTCTTCTGGTCGCTCCGATGTCTTCCCGGCCGATTCGATGATCAATGTTGAAACTGGCGAAATTATCACAGCGAGATTTCCAGAGGACGGCGCTTGCGGTACTTACGCAAACATGAGTGGCGACTCGATGGTGTTTATGAATCGCAAAAAGAGCACAATCCAAATCGCGAAAACTGACGCAAATGGCAGTGCTTTGTCCGGCGCAACGCTTGCTCTTAAGATGGATGGCGCAATTGTTGATTCCTGGGAAACTAGTCGCACGGCCAAGTCTTTCGGTGATCTCGAGCCAGGCCATAGCTATGAAATTGTTGAGCTCGACACTCCTGCCGGCTATCGCATAGCTGCCCCGATTAGCTTCGAGGTGGACGACAACGGCGTAATAAGCTCCGGAAACGCCACGGTTTCCAGTCTCACGATGATGAACGAGGAAGATAAAGTCGAAGTTGAAAAGGTCTGGGAAGACGATGGCTTTGCTGCATTCCGTCCAGAAACCGTCAGTTTCGATCTTGTCGACTCGGTCACTGGCGAAAAGCCGACGAGTTAACTCTTTCGGCCGACAACGACTGGAAGGGTGCCTTTGAGAATTTCAAACGCTATGGCGACAATGCTTATGCTAGCGAATATAAAGTCGTCGAAACGAATACCTCCGCCAACTACGCCGTCTCCTATGCGGCCGCCGGCACGACTGATTTCTCTAACAATCCTATCGTTAGCAATAATGTGATTGTAAAAAACAGCTTCGTTGGCGAAACGATCGACTATCCTTTCCTGAAAGAATGGGATGATGCCGGCCACGAATCCGAGCGTCCGTCTAGCATCTCCTTCAACCTTTACGAGCAGAGCAATCCAAGCAGAACGCTCGCTAGCCTTAGTCTTACCGCGACTGACGCCCAGTCGGACAATCAATGGTCTGGCGTCTTTGAGAATTTGCCAAAGCTCGATCATGACGGCACTATAGCAGAATATGTCATTGTCGAAGATGGTGTCTCCGGTTACAGTACCAGCTATACCAAAAAAGAGCTCGGCGAAGACGTCATTGATATCCTTGAGCTCACCTGTAATCACTCGTACTCAACTCCAATCTCCCAACTCGGCTTCATCATTGAAATTCCGATACGGAATCGGAAATCCTAAGCACGCTCGAATTTAGCGGTGCGAGTGGCGACACGGTCCGCCTTGGCGTCGAGTCGAGTAGCTACACAGTCATCATCAACGACCTCGCGCAATGTACTGGCCATGTCATTCGTGGCGAACGTAGTTCTCTAAGTGAAACTACCGAGGGCGAAATCGAGCGCGCAACTCTCGAGCGCAATATGCAGTTCTATGCGCCAAAAACCATTAGTCGCGACGACGAATTCCGCGCAACGCGGCTCTATGCTCGTGATGCGGTTATTCTAGAAAAAGCAGACTTCGTCCCAGAAGAAGTTGGCGTTAGCGATGCGGTTTTTGCCGGGGCTAACGTTATTATTAACAAGTACGTTGGTAAGGAACAGTCGCCAAACACGGTCGATACAATCCTAGAAAGTGCCGGCATTCTCACAATGTCTCTCGGCGGCCTTGTGGTCATTTACTTCTCGAAGCGACGTTAAGCTAACCCTTGCACAGCCATGAAAAATCCCGACCATTGAACGGTCGGGGTTTCCTTACTGAGCGCCATCATAATAGCATCACCAAGAAACCCCGCGAATTGCGGGGGGCTTTGTTTGTTATGGCGTCGGGTTATTATGCGAGCTTTCAATTGCGCGCTTAATACCATCGAAGTCGCCACCAGCCGCGTTCTTTCTGTAAGAAGCCGTGCGCGTCATCTGATCGTAACAGGTGCGAATATTTTGCGCAGTGGCATCCGAGTGATTAAGCACGTAGTTGCCCATTGCCTCAAGTGCCGGACCGGCATAGTTACTCATAGCAACACCATTGAACCTTGTTGGAATATCGATAACATTTCCAGTACCGTTGAGTGCCGTACTGCCATTGACTGCAGCCTGAATCCACGCATCGTCGATATCTTTTGGACCCCTGCGCGAGCCACTCTTGTAGTACTGCCTCGTATCGCCCTGCGCAACTGCCGTAAGATACGCAAACTGCATTGGCGTCTTCTTTATCATCATATTGCCGCCATTCCTGAGTCGCTGACGAGCAATGTTCCGGCGCAAGTCCGCATACCTCGTCGGATCAAGGTCATCCATATGCCTTAGCAAAGCGTCATCTACGCCACTCTTCGGGTTCTTACTAAAGTACCTGATAGCACCCTCAATGCGAGCAACATCGACGTTGTCCAAATCCGAAAAGATATCATCGAAGACGGCCTCGATTTCAGAGTCAGCAGTATTGCTTTCCTCCAACTCCTGCGCGTAGGCCTTTGCCTGCTCGTCCATTGCCGCGATATTGTCATCCTGCGCGTCATTCCATTCCTCTGCGCGACGCTTCGCACGAGAACCAGCCAAAGCCTGCTCTGCCGCAAAACGCTCATCGGCATTCCTGGAACGGAAACGATTTGACAAGAAAGAATTCTTCTTGTTGCCATTTTTATCCACGCCAGCAATCATTCTATTGCGTCTGTCGGTTGCACCACGGCGAAGCTGCTCGCCAAATGCGGAGCCACCAATACCGCCCTTGATTGCACCAGAAAGGTTGCGCGCGAAGCGTTGCATTGTAGCACCGATAGCGCCAGTTGACTTAATAATTAGCCCAGGCAAAGCAATAAGCGGAGCAACCGAAGCTGCAGCGGAAACCATCAAAGTAAAGACATTGACCGGCAAATCAATGCCACCGATACTAATCGAATTTAGCCCCAGTGCCGCCATCGCAATCACCGACGCGAAGTTGCCGCCATAGACTAGCAGCGCCGCCATCGGGTAGCAAATCAAGACACCTTTGAATAAATCAAACCAGCGATTGAAAGCGCGTTTGGTCCCCGGAAATACCGCCATAACTACCGCAAGCGGCGAAGTAATCGTCAGCAGAACCACTAGCGCCGAGCGCACGGTTATTGTGGCAAGTAGCAGTAGCACGCCAGCCAAAATCGAGATACCAACAAAAAGCGCCAATAAAATAATCGACTCGCCAGACGCTAGGAAGGTTTTAGTGCCAAAGTACGCAAGAATAATCGTCAGAGCTGATGACGAGCCGCCGCCTGCAATGCTTGCGAAGGTTCCAGGAGAATAATGAACCTTACTCCAAGCCGAGTTCGTAATCGGATCAAAGGCATTTCGAATCGCCTCGCCGCTAATATTCATGACGTCAACTGCGATCTGGCAAATGACGTAGGACAGATTAACAAGCACCGCAATCACAACAATACGCGGCAGAGCCTTTTTGACTCCGTAGTTCGTAATGCCGAAGCCAGATATTTGTGACACGATCGTCACGAGCAACATCACAATAACAATCACGTTTGCAAGATTACGCGCCGTCTTCCAACCAAGCTTCAGCGCGTCGTTCTCAAATATTTTCGGATCTGTCTTCATGTAGTGTTCTTTGGATTCGAAAAAACTACGCGAAGCACCACTGATGACCTTATTGAGCGAGCACGGGAACCAGCTCCAAGACGACGATTCTTTCGTGCAGCCCTTTTGATCGGAGTCGTCCACCGTACCGAGCGGGTCAACATAATCCGGATCAAGCGGATCGTTCGAGTCGGCAAATACGTGGCCACCAATCAAACCAACAAAAGCTAGGCACAGTAGAAGAATGGCGCCTAGTCTGCGAAGCATCTTCTTACTCATCCTCCTCCTTTCGTTGCTTTAAAACTTCTTCGATTTCTGCCTGTGTGTGCCATGGCGCATCTTTTGGCGCCGAGTAGCCCATCGTGCCGCCAATATCACAACGGATATCCGTGCCTGCCGGGAATTCTCGAATAATCGTATCTACCGTATCAAAGAAATCCGGGTATTGTTTATTAAATTCTTCTTCCGTCATCTTGGCGTATGGCGCAACTGGCGACATAAGCTCGCTATGATAGAGCTGCCCCTTGCGCCAGAGATATTCTTTGGCCGACCAGACATAATAGCTATCACCATCGGCATAGAAACTCAGGTATTTTTCACCATCAAAGTAGCGATCCAGATAGAACTTCTCGCCACCGTCCTGCATCGCGAAAGTTACGCTGATTTGTTCTGGATTGGAAATCTCTCCCGCATCTACAAACTCGTAAGCGTCCTCAGGCGTCCATGTAGCAGTACAGTCCATCGTCTCGCGCTCACGAAGCTTTCTGGCCATTTCGCTACGGAGTGTCTTTGTCGAAGTAACATCAATGCTCTTCATGCCCATAATAACCAGACCAACACCAATCAGCACAAAAATGCCAATTGCAATCGCGATCGCCACGAAGGCTTCGCGCTTAGTCTTAACCGTGTTTCTATCCATTATGCGTAGACCTCCTAGCAAATCGCTGCTCCATCATATCCACTGCAGCACGTGCGCGGATCAGCTTATCTGCAGCTTCTTTTTCGGCTGGCGTTGCCGTTTCTTTAGAACCCTTAGCGATTATCTTCTGACTTTCAGTTGAATATAGGCCACTATTTGGATTGCTCGGGTCGCCGCCATTCAAGGAACGAATCACGTTCAGCATAATGGCGTTGCGCTCAATATTGCGCTGATTCAAATCCGTGAAGCCGCCCGCATTGAGCCTCGAGTCGAGCTCCTTATCGATGGCCTGCAAAATCGTTTCCATACGAACCGTGTCACCCTTTTGGTATGCCTGAACATAATTGTCGGCGCCAGTCGTACCATTTGTTACTGCAAAAGTAGTCACCGCAGACTTCACATATTCTGTCGAGAAAGTCATGATATTCTCTGGCGACGCCACCATCGTGTTGCCCCTGTGAGCATTCTCGAATTCCTGCTTTGTCAACTGAACATCACGAGCAGAAGTCTGAGATGCAGCCTCAGCAAGATCCCTACGGCGAAGTTCTGCAATATTCTCAAGCATTGAAATATGCTCTGGCGACAAGGCTGCGCGAATGTCCGGATCGTAGATTGCACCCTCAGCCAAAGAGACTGCCGTAATGACGATTTGCTCGTTCGCACCATTGGCGCCGTTATCCGAAACAATCGAGTAGAGCTGATCGACCAGCCTGGTTTGTGCGGCGTAGTCCATCTCGGCGAACTGCTTCGAAGACATGCCGCTAAGATTATTGTTCTTCATAGCCTCTGGATGATTGCCACCATTCTTGAGCTGCATAATCTTATTGTAGAGAATCGGATTCCTCTTCTTAATCTTATCAAGGTCAGCAGGAGAGATTGCATTCTTTACAAACTCGGTAATTTCCGCCTGGTTTACTGGACCAGAGCTAGCAAGCGCATCATCGATAATTGCCTCAAGCGCAGTACGGCCAGCCTCGCCATCTTCGAGCAAAGACGAAACCATGACAGATACATGAGCCGCCGCAAGGTCAGCATCGCTACGATTATCATTAGGACCAAACGCCTCTTTAATGAGCTTCGAGATGGTTCTCTGCTTTTTATCGGTATCCAAATCCAAATCAGTTCTTAGACGTTGCGCAAGCGCAGATTTATTGACGGCAGTCGCGCTCTGCTCAACACTCTTCAGGTACTGCTCGTCCTTTTCTTTCTGCTCCCTATAGGCCCTCATGGCGTTCGCAAAGCGCATACTGATACCCTCATGGATGCCCTGCTTTGCGATTGTGCCCAAAGTACTCTTCTTCTTGAAGTTGCCAGCCGTATCGATCTCACCGGCCTGCGAGATCCATTTATTGCCGTCGTAGTAGCCAGTCGTTACAAAAGTGCCGTCAGATTTGTAGTAGCCAGTAAATCTAGTGCCGTCTGCGCCAACATTGAACTTAGTACCGTTAATCTTAACGTCTTTGAGCTTAACATCCTTGCGGCGACCCTTCGAATCGTAGACCTCGCCAATAGTACCGCTGTTATCCGAGTAATCGCGCCAATACCTTCTCGATGAGCGATACTTATTTGTGCGGCGCATCGAAGCATGGGCCGCGATCGCAGCGTTGGAGTGGGACATTGCACTCGTGCGCAGCAATTTACCGTAGAGCGTAGGATCAGCATCGCTACCAGCCAGCTTGCCGCTTAGCCAGTTCTGGCCATGCCTGATGGCATTCCTCTGCTTCTGAAGATAACCAGTCGTCACGTCTTCGCGCTTGTAACCCTTATAGCCAAAGCGACTTACAAGCTTGCCGGTCTTTCTATCAATCATCTTTCCTGCGCGCGCAATCTCGCGCATGCGCTTATCTCTAATGCCGAGGCTTTGCATTAGGAGCGAGTTGCCAAAAATCGAGCGTCCGTTCCTCATCGTAAAATCACTAATCTTCTGCGTCACATTACGCATAACCGACATGCTCTTTATGATCGTTGAAGGAATAAAGAAATACGGAATCGTCGCGATAAGCAAAAAAGAAATTGCCTTAATCAGGTTGCCGCTATTGCCACCCGTAGTCCAAGAAGAATACACGATTGCACCCGCAAAACCACCACCATACACCATCAGACTACAGAGCGGATAGGCGAGCAACAAGCTCTTGAAGGTCTTGTACCAAAAATCAAAAACTTTCTTCGTGCCAGGAAGAATATTGCAAGCGAATGCGATTGGCGAAAGAACGACCAGCAAAATACACATCGCCTGACGGATTGCGAGAATAATATAGAGCACCAGCATGGCCAGCAAGCAGATCATCAAGAGGAGCAGGAAGCCAATCAAAACCTTCGTCAGGAGCGCCTTCCTCGAGATAAATGCAGCAACCACCACGCCTGTAATGATCGTGCCGAGCCAGGTATTCGCCACGCCAATATCCAAACCAGCTGGGGCAGTCTGCGCCAAGAGCCCCTCAAAGAAATCACCAATTCGTCCGCCTAGAATATTCGCGATGTCAATACAGCCTTGGCAGATAATGTAGGACATATTGACCAGAAGCGCCGCCATAACAAGCTTCGGCAAACCCTTTTTAATACCATAGTTGCTAATGCCAATGCCCGTAATCTGCGAGAAGATAACCAACAAAAGACCGAGGAAAATAATCAGGTTAGCAATATCACGGAACTTACGCCAAACACTGCGCAGCACATAGGCGGTCGAGCCTTTGTAGTTTGAGCTAAACAGCTCTGGCTGAATAATCAGGTTGCGCTCAACAACGGTCTCATAAAAACCGCTCATGAAGTCGAGAGTTTTATCGAGCAAATTACAACTATAGCTGCGAAAAACACCGTCACAAGCCTCAGGCGCAGTCTGCTGTTCGCGCGCAAACGCCATGCCAGTCGGCACCAAAGCAAGTACGAAAGCAGCGGCCAGAACAACTCGTCGGAAAATTCTACTTATTTTCTTCATTTTCCACCTGCTTCCAGCTTAGGTCTTCGTATTTTCGCTGATTTTCGATATTGTAATCCGTAGATTCCTGAGAGGTGCAATGAATTTTGCGCGAATCCTCCTCAAATACCATCAAACTCTCTGGAAAATTCTGACCAAACTCATGATTAAAGTAGGCGACGTTATAGATTTTTAGGTCACCATCGCGATCAACGTAAAGCTTATCGCCCACCAAATGAAGCTGCACTTTTTGCCCATTGAGGTCATAGTTTTTGACAGCAACTTCAGACCAGCCATCTTTCGCGGCTACCGTAAAACCAGACTCATCCTTCTTATTGCCGACGCGACAATTCATTTCGTCATGATAATCTATACGATCATTAAAATCGCTCGCCGTAACATTGCCCTTGCCGGCAGTTTGCGGACGCTGCGAAATCATAATCAAAATAATAAAAACACCAAAAAATATTGCAGCCGAAATAATAGCAATCTTTATAATTTTTTGTTTTTTGTCGCTATTATTCATTGTATTTATTTTAGCATAAGCTTAACCGTTTTTGCCCTGTGCACGAGCGCGGAAGAGAGCCACCTGCTGAGAGGTCGCACTGCGAATTTCATCCATGCTACGTCCATCGGAAGAGCCAAGCTTGCGGAAGTTCGAGCTATAGTCTGGGCTAACCAAAGTCTTATACATTTCGTCCATCTGACTATTGAATTTGAGCATGAATTGCTCGGCCGCAGAACCAATCAAAGTCGATTCCTCTTGTGTCGCCCTATCCATCAAGGCTTTATGCGCAGCCTCCATACCAATCAAGTCGCCATGCTGGCTTGCATCCATGAACGCTCTTTGCAAGAAGCTGAAGTCGTCATTATACGAGCCAGTAATATCGCCAGACGAAGTCCCCATCGCAAGCAGAGATGCTGCGCTGGAGTTAATGTCGTTATTCCTGCGACTAATATAATCGGTAGCCTCGCCAATATGCGTATCGCTACTAGTATTCTGGACTTCTGCCGCAGCCTCACCACCACGTGGTACATTGTCTGCAACCTCTTCCATGAAATGATTAAATGCTGCAGCCGCAGAACTATTCGGGCTACTAAGTGCGTCGTTCATCATGCGGCTACGCGTATCGGCGCCAAGCTTGCCCCAGTCTTCGGTATTCATCCTCTGAAGCATAGACTCAGTCATCTTGAAGTTATCGTAGGTACCACTGCCGCTAAAACCGTTCTCTCTGACGGAGCGCAAATAGTTCGAAAGATAAGGATTCGAGTGATCGATGGTGCTATAATCTCTCGCCGATACACCCATCGACATCGCCTCAATCGTCCTCGCAGCCGCATTGCCGTTCGGCACAGGCGTACCGTTCAAGGTCGGACTACTGAGCGCAGCCTCGAGGCGAGCGCGACCATCCTTACTTCTAACCAACCTGCTCGTCAAAGCCGCAATCATTGCCTGATTATTGGTCAATTCAATATCGTCCGCGGCCGAGGCCATGGCGCCAGTGAGCGAATCAAACTGGTCAGCAAGCTGCGTCGGCGTCAAATTCATAGCATCCAAATCCTTACCGATACCCGCAATCTTCTGCGAAAGCTGACGGTCGCCAAAGTAATCCGGATCGCTCTTGAGTAAACGATGTTCAGCATTAGCCGCCTGCATATTTACCGCCTGACGCATAAACTCAGAGCGCTGAGCTGAGAATGGCATAATCTTCGAGCCGAGCGTCCTCTTGGCGTTGCCATTCTTATCGAATTTAACGCCCGCCAAAGCACCCAAGCGCTTGCGCTGAGATTCATTCGTAACATAACGCTTGATGCCAGAATTATTGTAGGCACGAGAAGCGCGGTTAGAGATATTGTTCTGAAGTTTTGTAGTAATCATAGAGAGGCCGCCAAGCGACTGTGAAATGATTTTTGGCAGCATAAAGAACGGCACCACTGTAACAGCCATCGCCGCTAGTGCACCAAAGAAGCTTTCGCCGCCACCGGAAATAATCAAAATCTTGCCACCAAGTGCGCCGCCATAAACTACCAAGCTCGCCAAAGGATAAGTAATCAAAATAATCTTGAAGAGCTTAAGCCACCGATCGTAAATATTCTTTAGGCCCGGTATCGCGTAGCAAATAAACGCCACTGGCGAAACAATCACTACTATAATGGCTGCCGCCTTACGTACGCCCAAGGTAATCGCAAGGATAAATACGGCTAGAATTGCCGACAATAGACCACCCAAAAGCACAATAAATAGCGCCGGGTTTAAGGCATTGATTAACAAGAAGCCTACGACACCCGAAAGAATGAGTAGTAGACCGCCCGTAAACTGGTTACCCCAGAAACCCGCATTCGCGAAATTAAAATCTTCGGCAGCGCTCTCCAAATAGCCAGCAATGCCGTTGCCAAGAATATTGCTCAAATCGATTGATGCCTGACAGAGGTAATACGACAAATTTATCAAGGCGCCACCAATCAGAATCTTTGGCAGACCCTTCTTGACGCCATAGTTACTTACGCCGTAGCCAGTAACCTGTGAAATAATTACAGCAATCAACAAAACGACAAGTAGCAAGTTCGCAAGATCGCGCGCCGTCTCCCATGCCTCAAACGTTAGCTCACCAGTGTCACCGGCGCTATGCGAGAATAATTCAGGTTCAATGTTTAGCCACTTCTCTACGACGCTTTCGTATAAAGTCGTAACACCCTCGCCAAGTAGGTCGGTTATTGGGCAAAGGAATACGCCAATTATGCCACTCTCTGTGCGGCAGGTCTTCTCTGCATCATCCTTCTCGGTCTCCGGATCCATGTAACCGAGCTTTACAACATCAGACTCAGTGGTACTAAAATTCGCCGTTTCGCCGCTCGGATTTGACGACGAACCGGTATTAAAATTCTTAGTTGCACAATGCGCCTCCTTCTCGTCGGCAAGCAAAGCACAAAAAGTAATATCGTAATTATACGGAGAACTGCCGAGATAATGTGGACGACCGCGCGCCCTCACCTCATACATACCATAATGCGGGTCTTCTTCTACTCCGACTGGCCTCACCCAGTCAATCATGAAGCCATAGTTACCCTCAAGCGTGCTTTCGCCAAAAACAGAAATATCATCCGCTTCTAGATCTGGAAATGTACCCGTCGACGACTCTGGTCCAGCAATATAGGCCGTAATCGTAACTGTTTTCTTTTCATCCGTCACCTTACGATGGTCAGTTCTTGCATCATAAAGCACAAGCTCAGATGAAGCCGTCGCTGCAGCCTGCTCGACATAAAACAGAGGCGCAAGAATCGTCGAAAAGGCAAGAACAGAAACGAGCGCAAAAAGCGAAACAGTCCGTGAATGTTTTTTGTTTTTAGCGAATAGACCAAAACAAGCAACGCCCATTCCTTTTGTCATATTTTTATTTTAGCATAAGCGTTATTATTTGTTAGCGCGACGACGGTTAGCCGTGCCAGCCTCGGCGTTTGCGAGGCGAGTCGCTTCGGCACTGCGGCGCATCGATTCAATCGTAGAATCATCAACACCTCTTTCGCGAAGCACCGTTTCGATTGCTTCCATATGCTGAGCCGAATTGCTAGCAGCCGCAGTTGCATAGCTAGACTGAAGACTACTTAAGCCGGCTGGCGTGTTTGCTACGCTTCTATAGCCAGAACTTGCTGTACCAGCCAAAGCCTCAATCTGCGAATTGCGCTGATTCAAATAGCTATTCATGATGGCCTGAGAAGCAACGCTTGCCTGGAACTTATTGTTATCGTTCGCCATCACACCATGAGCAAGACGTGCAAGGTTCGTTGTGTAATCATTATCCTGAATCGAATAGCCCGGCAACAATGCGTCATTTGCATCAAAGGTAACGCCAGCTTGGCTAAACATTTCACGCACAATACTGTCGTCCATCGTAGCAAGATCTTCGTCGCGAAGGTTTGCGAGCATTTCGCTCGTGTATCTGAGGTTCGGATTAGTAGCACTAGTACCACCGAAATCGCCAACGGTCGCCAAAGACGGCTGAGTCGTAACAAGCGCAGCATAATTACCAAGAAGCGGATCGGTCCTATAAAGATCAGCAATATCAGTTTGGCTCATGCCAGAAAACATCGCGGTCCTCATATCGTCGAAGCCAGAAACCGCTGTCACACCACTACTCATCGAGCTAAGGCAGGTGCGTAGCTGTTGCCTACCCTGATTCGTACCGGACAGAATCTTCGTATAAGCCGCCATCTTAGCGAGCGACTCGCGCTTATACTTATCGTCCATAACTCCGCCCGATTTAGTGCTGTAATCACTAATAAGATCCTGGAAGTCCTTACTCATCTGAGCGGCATCCTTACCGGTGCCAGAGATAGCCCCCTCGTACTCCGCAATCATCGCTTGGCTTTCGCGCTTCCTTACCAGTTCTTTGTCCCTCTCGAATTCTGCAACGTCGTTCTCGCGGCTAACCTGAGAGAACGCCGCATCATAATATCTAGCACTACCACCGTGACGAGTGCGCATAATATTACCATTCTCATCGCGCCTTACTCTGCCACCAAAGGTCGAACGCATACCAGCACGGCGATAAATCTTTTTCTTCTTCGTTGCCATATCGAGCGAACGGTTCAAATCCGAGCCCTTTAAGCCGCGCTGAGCAAGACCAGAAACACCCTTCCAAGCACCAGAGCCATTCCTGACCTTTTCGACCATTGCATCCAGTACGCCAATCGATTTCTTAACCGTCGAAGGGATAAAGAAGAACGGCGCCACACAAATAATAAGACAGGCCACCGCCGCGAAGAAATTCGAATCGCCACCCCAAACATCGTACAGAATTTGCGCCGCCATGGCACCGCCGCCAATCATGATACTACAAACCGGATACGCAAGCAGTACTCCCTTAAACAGCCCGAACCACTTCTTATATACGCTCCTTAAGCCTGGGACGGTTGCACATAAAATTGCAATCGGCGACATAACTACTAGAAGCACAGCCATAACCTGCCTTAGGCCTAAAACTATGAACAAGAAAACAACTGCAATAATTGCCGAAATGAAACCCCAAAGGACCACCATTACGAATGACGGACTGATTGCCGCCATGCCAACCATAATACCGACGACAACCACCAAAATGCCGAGCAAAGCAACCGTATAGCCTGTATTGTTTTGCCCCGTCGCGACAATACCCGCACTTTCAATCAGATTATTGAAGACATCAAAAATGCCAGAGCCCAGAATATTCGCAAGATCGACCGCCGCCTGACAAATAAAGTACGACAGATTTATGGCAACCGCAGCGACAATCACCCGCGGAAGCGCCTTCTTAACCCCGTAATTACTGATACCCATGCCCGTGACTTGGGATATCACAATCGCAATCAGATAAACGACCAGCAAAATATCCGCAATTAGCTGGAAGTATTTCCAAGCCTCAAAAACACTATGCCCCGGATCGGCAGCGCTTTTGAACGACAGAAGCTTCGGATTAATCGCTAGCCAGTTCTCGATAAGCCACGAGTATAGGCCCTCGATAGCATTTTTCATGCCATCAATTAGAGAGCATGAGACCCAGCCATCAGTCTGAGAGTTTATACAGTCATTCGTGTCGTTTCTCTCGGCAGCCAAAGCGGCTGGCGAAATCAATAAGCCGCCAAAAACGATAGCAAGCGCAATGACGGCTTTTTTGAGAGTTTTATTGCGCATCTCCGGCGCCTATTTCTGCCTTGCGCGCGTCAATAAACTCTTGGTAGTTAGAAATGCCACCCTGTTTACAAACAAAGTTAATGCTGCCGGTCTCTTCATCATTGAATTCCTCGTTAGAGACCTTGATGGTTTCGTAGAAATCACTCGTGAATGAAGACTCGACATCAGTGCGACCAAGCTTGAGCGAAGGAGCGCCCGTTTCATAGCTGGCTAAGCGATAAGTTGCAGTGCCGTCACCGCCGGCGCGTGGCGTCAAAGTTACGGACCACAAATATGCGTCCTGATCATCAAGATAGATTGAAGCTGGGGAGTTGCGAAGATTCTTTGCAGCTAGCGCAGAGCCATCCTTGAGATTGAAGCGGAAATCATAGTTAGTAACATAAACGTGCTTCCAACCCTCATCCGCAGCAATCGTCCAAGCCTTTTCGCTATAGATTTCATAATCGCCACTGTTATAGTCGACTCCGGTATAGCTTGCTCTAGAATAGGTTGCAGTACAGCTCAGCTCTTCCTTTGCATCAATGCGGCGATTGTACTCCTCAAGGCCAATTGTTTCTTCAGTAGGAGCTGGCTCGACTGGAGGATCAACCTCAGTGGTGCCGCCATTATTACGATTGCGGAGTGCAAGAATAGCCCAGATTGCGAGACCAATCAAGGCGAGCGCTACAATCACGATAACAATAATGATTGGCAGCGAAAGGCCACCCTTCTCCTTTGTAGCTGGAGCTGGCTGAGGCTGAGGCATTGGCTGCGGCTGAATTGGAGGAACCTGTGCAGGTGGAACCTGGACGAGCTGTTCTTGTCTTGGAGCTTCCTCAGGAATCTGCGGAGCTGGCTGAGGTGCCGGCTGCGGTTCTGGTTCAATGATTGGCTCTGGCGGCAACGGTTCTAGAACTGGTTCTGGCTCTGGTAGCGGCTCCGGCTCTTCCTCGGCAACGCTCAAAAATTCAAGATCAGTATCTTTAATACCACCAAAAGAAGTAGCAGATCCACCAATACCAATATTTGGCTGCTCGCGAGTATTCGTTACGCTAAATGCGTTTGCGCGGTCGTATGCAGAGTTTGCATAAGCAGAGTCATCTACGCGTTTGCGTAGTTCCTCGAGCTGCGCGTCGCTTCCCGCAACACTCTGACCATTTGTAGAATCATTATTTGGCAGATTTGCGAAAGGATTATCCGAACGCATGGTCGGATTTTGTGAGTTAGCACTGCTTCCTTTGTCCATATTACAATTTTACCATAAACATTTTTACTTTTAATATGCGATTATATCCTCAATGAGTTTATCTGGTCAACAATTCTGCGTTTCTCCATCGTCAAGTTGAGCCTATCGCTACTCTGCAACAAGCGACCGGCCGAGGAAATAATATTGTTTGCCTGAGCGATTTGGCTTGCATCGCCAGAATTAAGCATGCCGCTAAGGTCACCATGAAGGCTGCGCAAAGTTGAGGTATCCATCTTGGCTATCTTCTCGCCAGAAAGGCCATTATAGACACTGGCCGGTGGACGATAGGTACCAAAGTTATCAATAGCAGAGGTAGGATTATTGACCACGTTCGTAGCATAGCTCATGAGTCTTGGGTCGTAATTCTTACCATCATCGCCTTGAGACGCAATCGAAGAACAAACCGAGCGCATCCACGCCTCATTTGCGAGGTTACGTGCAGGCGGACCAGCTACTCCTGGCGCCAAGCCAGACATCGTGGCTTTTCTCGCCATAGATTCGCGTAAAGCATCGCGGCCAGCTTCGCCAGACTCGAACAAACGCTTCGATAACGCAAAGGCCATCGCATTATCCCTGAGAGTTGAGCCACCAACACTTTCGAGCTCTGTCTGCATAGTCTGAACCGACATCTGCCCTCTGGCCGCAAGTGACGCGTCTACTGCCTTAAGCTCAGTATTGAACGAGAGCTGATCGAAGGAGCTTTGCTGACCATTCGAGCCATCCTGGTCCTGCAAGAATTGAATATGTCGCTCGCGTGCCGTCATTGCCTCCGCGTCGCGAAGATTAAAGTCCATCGAAGCACCAATAAGGCCAGGTCGCGGAATCTTAATACTCTTGCCTCTGAAAGGAGTCCTGATTTCCCTACTGAGCTGCCCCGTCTTCTTGTCGTAGACTACGCCAGCCGCCCTACGAAGCTGCTTCTGTTTCTGGATCTCATTAGCCCTGTCCGCAAGCCTGTTATCCGTAATGCGCCTGCGCGCAAAGCCATTGATGCCATTCTGAGCCTTCAACATCATGCGATCGATTGCCGCAATTGACGACTGCGCCAACTTTGGCAGCATCGTAATTGGCAAAATACAAACCGCTAATGCAACCATCGACGGAATGAGACCATCCGAATCCCAAACCTTCAAAATCACACGAGCGCCATAGTTGCCACCATAAATCAAAAGCGAAGCAAGCGGATAAGTTATCAGGAGGCCGCGCAGGAGATTGAACCATTTGCGGAAAATCGGCGTCGTATTTGGCAAAGCCGAGAAGGCAATCGCAACCGGCGAAACCACCACGGCAAGAATAATCAAGGCTTGGCGAACCACTAGCATGGCATAGGTAAAGAAGATCGTAAGCATGCCGCCAACAATCGTGAGCAAAACTGGAATGAAGATTGCCGGACCAGTAGCCAGAAGACCAACAATAATGCCAATTATCACAATAATCACAACTGTTATTAAGCCAGCCGTATTCGACATTCCAGCAAAGCCGCCGACCGAGTCAAGGTCAACCCTCTCGGATAGCCCCATAAAGAATCTACCAATGCCAGAGCCAAGAATATTGCAAAGATCGATTGCAATTTGACAGATATAATAAGACAGATTCACGAGCACTGCCGTAATGATTAGCTTCGGCAAAATCTTCTTCAGGCCATAAGCCTGCGTCTCGATACCCGTAATATGCGAGTAGGCGATGATAATAATCAGAATAACGAAGAGGAGGTTCGCCCAAACACGAATGGCGCTCCAGATTTTGTAGGTACCCGTCGCGTGCGGATTGCCAGCGGCAGACAGAATCTCCGGCTTAAACACTAGCCAATCCTCGACGATACTACTATACACACGCGTAATTGTATTAGAGGTACTATCAATTACAGAACAACCGAACCATGCAATTGCGCGGTTACTCGAAACACACTTATTGTCTAGTGGCGTAACCGCGCCTTCCTGACGCGCACCAAGAGACTCTGGATCGGTTTTTACGCGACGCCCAAGAATCGAATTACACTTTTCGACATAAACACCTTCTTGATATTTGTTGTCACTACAAAGCGCCTCAGCTTCACCCCAAGCCAAGCCAATCGGTTTGACGCAGTCATTAATCGCCTGAGCCTGATTGTCACGCTCCAAGCCATCATCGGAATCGAGCGCCATTTCCATACAAGTTTCAAAAGCCGAAATTTGGTCGTCCGCAATCGCGCTCGCATTGCGCGAAACGAGCAATTGAGCGAAGAGCGCAAAAAGCGAAACCATAGCAACTGCCAAGCATCGCATCTTAAAGCCCTGCGCCTTTTTTATCATGATTATGCTTATATTTTAGCATAGAGGCCCCAAGTTTTTTGCCCACAAAAAAGCTCCTGAATCACTCCAGGAGCTCTTTTGTGGGAAGATCTGCCAGATATCTAGCAGATCCATATTCCCAGCTTTTCCCCGACCAATCTAGTGTTTACTTCTGGGGAAGCTCTATACTAGGCGGTCAAGATTATTTTTTGCGACTAACGATGTAGCCAGCAGCTGCGCTTGCGAGCATTGCAGTTGCGACGATTGCACCGAGGTTGCTTTCAGCACCAGTGTTTGGATATTCAGGAACATCACAAATCATGCCTTCGACAGTAACGTCAGCAGTATCTTCCTTAGAAGTATTGTCGTCGTTATTGTACTTACCACGTGCAATATTGGTGAGCTTAGAGCTCTGGCAGTCATCAGCAAAGGAGCTGTCAGCGGTTGCATAGAAGTAAATAGTTGCTTCAGAACCAGCAGCGACGCTACCGATGTTGAGGCCACCGTTTACAACTTCGTCACCCATGGTCTTACCATCGGTATTTTCGGCGTTGTAAAGAACAGTAGAACCCTTAACGTAGTTCAAACCAGCTGGGAGCTTGTCGCTAATAACGACATTCTCAAGCGTGGTATCACCAGTGTTCTTGAACTGGATGCGATAGCGAACAGTGTCGTTAGCCTTGACGGTAACGTTTTCACTCCAGCTATCAGTACCCTTGATCTGAACCATCTTATCGATGGTGAAGCCAGGATGATCCTCTTCGCAGATCTGACCATCTACGTAAACGTCAGCGGTATCTTCCTTAGATTCGCTGCGGCTGTTACCGTCAGGGGTAGTAGAGGCGTTAGCCTGAATGACGTTGTGAATCTGAGTATTATGGCACTCATCATCAACGCCTTCCTTAATAGTAGTCTCAAAGAAGACGTATGCGTCTGCACCTGGAGCATAATCACCAATATAGAGACCCTGCTCAGTTGCAATGGTATCTTCGATGAGGTAACCATCTGGATGGACAGAGTTGACCAAGTAGGTGGTACCGTTCATGAAGTTCAAAGTGTTAATTGGAAGCAAATCGCGAAGATTTACATCGTAAAGAGTGGTATTACCAGTGTTGCTGAAGTGCAAGCGATAAACGATAGTATCGCCATCCTTAGCACCGGTAACTTCCTTAGACCATTCCTGGTCAGAACCCTTGATTTTTGCGTCCTTGGAGACTTCGTAGTTTGGAGCTTCATGGAAGTTAGCCTTAACATGGAAGCTTACCCAACCAGCGTAAGCGATACAGCCAGGGATCTTACCATCCATCTGGTTGTAACCTAGCAAAGCGCCACCCTCGGTGAACAATTCGTCACCAAGTTCGAAGCTGCGGCTAGCAGTACAAGCCTTGTCTGCTTCATTGCGGCTAGATTCATCACAGTTAGTGAACTTTGCGGAGCCAGCGACGTAGTCAAGAGTAAAGTCTCTGCCATCAGCAGAAACAAAGGTGGTAACGTCATAGACGTTATTTGGAGTTGCGTTGCTAGAGGAAATCATGCCCGTAAGCTCAATCGAGCTAGCAGCATCGGTTGGGAGCAAGACATGTGCTCTAACGTTTTCTGCTTCAAGATTCAAGTTAGAAGCAGCATCGTTGTGAACGTACATATGAACAACGTATTCTTTGCCGTTCTCAACAGCGGTATCATCAGCCCAGTTTAGGGTGCTTGCATCACCGGTAAATGGAGAAGCTTCTACGAAGTAGCGCTCATCACCATTCATGGTGTAGCCGCCCATAAGCATGCTGTTGTCCGTAATAGAGTTGAATGTTACGTGATCTGCTGGATCATTCATCGTATAAGTAGGACGATCTGGACCCCAAGCAGAGATAACAAGAGCGCCAGCAGCGACAGTAGCAATAGCAGCTACGCCAACGCCAGCTTTCGTGATTTTATTCATAAAAATCCTTTCTTATTATTGCTTTTGTGGAATTAATTAATTTTTTATAAACTACATCATTATTCGCTTGTTAAAATCGCCAAAGTCAGATCATTACTATGCAAAACAAGGATTAGAGAGGGAGCGAATGGGCCCCCTCTCATTAAGGTGCGCGAGGTTCTTTCTCAGTGTCTCAGTATCGGTTGGCGAAGTCTCCTCCGCCAGATGGTGCCGTCCCTGAAACTACAGGGTCGTTATAGACCGCTGCGTCTTCAGGTGTATCGCCTGCAACTTCCTGCTGTGGACGATAGTCTGTAGGACCGGAGTCCACAACATATGACTTATCGTCATGTTTAACAGTAGCAGGTGGCGCCTGAGCTGTTGTCGGTGCCTGGGTTGCCGTCGACGGAGTTTCCGTCGCCTTTGTTGTTGTCTGTGAACTCGTTGTAGTCCATGTCGGCTGCGGGGTTAATCCCGTGTTAGCAGGATTTGACCCGTTACCCCGGCCATTGTCGGGATCACTGTCAACATTTACGGCCTGCAATGTGTTCTTAGGCTCCAGACTTGTAACCACCGTGGTGGTTTCCGTAGGTGTGGTTTCCGTTGGCGGCTGAGTAGTCGTCGTCGAAGGGGTTGTCTCTGACGGTGGCGGTGTTTCCTTCTTCCAGCTTATGTTAATTGGCTGGTAGCCGCATTCGATACGCAGCTTAAGGATATCACCGTTATCCCACTTAATAGTAAGGCAATGACCGCCGTCATGGTTGCTGTCTGCGATGGTGATGGCCGGACGATCTTCAAAACCGTCTGGAACCATCCACATCATCGATGTATATGCACCGATGTCGTCAACAGTAACCTCTTCTGCTTCCTCCAATGCTTCCCGGATTTTCCCAACAACCTCCTTGCGGAAGCTATCGGAATCAACGAGCTTCTTTGCGGCGTCATTAACCTGCTGCGCAGGCAATCTGTCGTCGTCATAGAACTCGCCGAGGATATCCGTGCCGTGAGTCTGGTCGATCGCATAAGCGATAGCGGCCATAAGCACGGGGTCCGGAAGCTTCTCGTCGTCTTCCCCGTCATCAGTAAGTCTGTCAAGCAGCTCACCGTACGGTTCATCGTAGTCGTCGAAATCTTCGAAGCCCGAAGGACCGAAGTTGTATTTCTTCGACTCTTCGTTGATCCAGTTGTAGAACTGGATACGAGTTTCTGGATCGAGATCCAGATCTTCGATTGTGCGGACTGGCTGCGGATTAGGGTTGTCATTTTTCATAGCGGCCACCGCGGCTCTTGGTAAGTCGCGACCACCGATGATAATCATGACTATCAAGCTAACCGCCGCAACCAATCCGAAGATTGTCGTGGATAGCCTTGTCATTTCGATCACTTCCTTTCATTGTCAATGATCTCTGGCTGTTGTGATAATTTTCGCAACAGCCTTGTAGGCGAGCCAGAGAAGAATTGCCGCAAGTGTGCCAGCACAAATTCCGATCATGACGCACTCGAGCTTTTCGTACTTGAGAGTTTCAACTGCCTTGCCGGCCTTCATGATGATTTCGCCGTTTTCGCCGATCACCTTAGTAGTGATTTTGGCGAAGGCTTTGCCCATTGCGATACCGGAAATGATTCCGGCAATCAAGGAGACGAAAATCATTATGATGCTTGTGATTGGGAACTCATCGCCACCAATTGCGGCGAGTATTCTGTGTCCCCATCCCTCGATGAGGGAGTCCGTGTTGTCAAAACGGCGATTAATGAGGTTTGTCAAGCCGTTAACCGCATTGTCGAGATGATCTGCGGCATCCTGCTGGATGCGGCGAGTCTCGTCGATGCTTGCCTGTGAATCGCTGCGCAGCAGTGTAACTGCCGATGCGAGCTCTGTGCGAATTGCTTCAGCACTCTGGCCATTCAGCTGACTTACTGCCTGAGCGGCGGATGCAAGCTGATTTGCAAGGGACTCACTGTTGTAAGTGGAACCCTGTGCCGAGGCCTGGATAGCAGTCTGGACTGCTTCGATTTTTGCGAGAACATCATTCAAATTTGCCATAATTATATTCCTCCTTCATATCAATATGGCGGGTGGTCCGGAATAGTTTCCGTTGGACTAAAATGTGGTTGTAGATACTGAGAGGCCACTGAGAGTGCCTCTGTTGTAACCATGCATGTGTTATGCACGGTAATGATCTGATTTTAACGAAGCTCTCCTCAAAAGCTCTTTCGCAAGCTCCCAATAAAGCTGACGTTATTATATCAAAACTTTGGCATTTTGTCAATAGCATTATAAGCTAGTTTACAGTTTTGCCTAATTATTATATACATAAGCAGTTTGAGTGGCCTTTATAGAGGTAGTTTTAGGCAAAAACTTGGATTAAGCCGCTCTCTTTTTCGAGGCGAAGGGCGCTATTTTGCTCAGCAAACCCTCTTATGGCTTCATGCTGCGACAGGTCAGACTCTAGTATTAGGCTACCTTTTTCGCTTAAGTTTTGTTTTGTGGCCAAAATTAGCCTCTTAATAACAGCTAGCCCACCATCTTCGGCATAGAGCGCTAGATCTGGCTCAAACTTCAATTCCGGGCTAAGCCACTCCCATTCCCTATCTACATAAGGGAGATTTGCGACAATCAGGTCAAAATGGTCATTTTTGACAGCACTTAAGAGATCAGACCCCAGAAAAGCCACTTCTGCACCAAGGTTTTTTGCATTCTTTTGGGCAATTTTTAAGGCTTTCGGAGAAATATCCACGGCAACCACCTCAGCATCAGAACACTCGAGACTCATCGTGATAGCAAGGCAGCCGGAGCCTGTACCAACATCTAGAATCTTGTGCGGCTTTAACTCTTTAGCAAGATTAATAATTTCCTCACTCTCCGGGCGCGGAATCAAAACATCTGGCGTAACCTCAAATCTGCGGCCATAAAACTCTTTATATCCAAGGATATAGGCGAGCGCCTCATGCTGCGCGCGGCGCGCAAGCATTTTGTCAGCATTCTTCTCCTCCGTTTCGCTTAGCTCATATTCGGGATGAGCATACAAAAACACACGCTCTTTTCCCAGAGCATGTGCCAGAATCAGCTCGTAATCTAGGCGAGCAACACTACTTGAGGTCGCTATTCTTTTCAGCCATGAGCTCACGTTCATGCGTCAAGAGCTCCTCAATAATATCTTCGATATCACCATCCATTGCAGCGGTAATATTGCTGCGAGAGTAATGGATGCGGTGATCAGTAATGCGGTCCTGAGGGTAGTTGTAAGTGCGAATCTTCTCCGAGCGGTCACCGGTACCGATAAGAGACTTGCGAGCATCAGAGGCGTTGGCGCGATCCTCGGCAATCTTGCGCTCAAGCAAGCGGCTGCGAAGCACCGTCATGGCCTTAATGCGGTTCTGCTGCTGGGAGCGCTCATCCTGCATCGCGACAACGAGGCCGGTCGGCAAGTGCGTAATGCGGACTGCAGAGTCAGTAGTGTTAACACCCTGACCACCGTGGCCGCCAGAGCGATAAATATCAATACGGAGATCTTCTGGGTTAATTTCTAGATCCTGCTCTTCTGCTTCTGGAAGGACCGCTACGGTTGCAGTGCTCGTATGAATACGGCCCTGAGATTCAGTTACTGGGATACGCTGAACACGGTGGACGCCGCCCTCAAACTTTAGCTTGCCGTAAGGCTGGTCGCCAGAAACGCGGAAGATAACTTCCTTGAAACCGCCAGCATCATTAACCGATTCAGACTGAAGCTCGACTTTGAGACCATGAGTTTCAGCAAAGCGCGTATACATGCGGAAGAGATCACCCGCAAAGAGACTAGCCTCGTCGCCACCTGCACCGGCGCGAATTTCAATAATTGCAGGCTTATCGTCATTCGGGTCCTTAGGAAGAAGCATGTCGCTAAGCTTAGCTTCGGCCTGCTCGAGCTCCTTCTCGAGGTCAGCTTTAAACTCAGCTAGCTCTGGGTCGATTTCGGATTCCTTAATATCATTCTTGAGCTGCTCGATTTTCTCACCAAGCGCGATAAGCTCGGTAATTTCATTCAAGCGGCGGTTCTTGGCAGCAAAATTTGGGTCAGCATAAGCATTCGGCTGGCTCAAAAAGTCAGTAATTTCCTGTTTTTCGTTTTTTAGAGCATCAAAATCTAGATTCATTAGAGATTATTATAATATATATCTGTTATTTAGGCAAAAGCTCTCTTAAAAACTACGCTCGGTTTGTGCTCGGAAATGCTTATGATTCATGATAAAATCATAAGTAGATTAGGAGTAGTTTGATGAAGAAATTTTTATTCTTTATAGCCGGAGCAATACTATCTACAATAGGTGCTCTGACTAGTTATAATGCCGCCTTCGCAGAGGCGGTCACTGTTAGCGATTTAGCCACTTTTAAACAGTACTGCACTGATGGCGGCGATATTAAATTGGATACCGACATCACTTTGACGGGCAATACCTTCGTCAAGAACGAGCTTTCCCTAGATCTCAACGGTCACACTCTTAATACTAACGGCAAGTATTTCGTCATCGCTAGCACTTTAAATATCTCAGATGGTGCATCTGGCGGTAAAATTACTGGCACTTCAAACTACTACTTCCGCATCGGTAACGGTGGCGTCAGCGGCACAGTAATACTCAATAGCGGCACAGTTGGCGGCCACAACTACGATATTTACGTCGCAGACGGCGAATTCATTATGAATGGTGGCGAGATTAATTCGAACGACATGCCAGTCGTTTTGGTCGGCGGCGATTTTACTTTGAATGACGGCACCATCACGGGCGAAACCGGCACTGCAGTACGCGGCAATTCTAGCGACTCCACTTTTATTATGAATGGCGGTAAGGTGGTCACAAACGGCGACGCAACAGCGGTCAACCTCAGCAAAGGCAGCAAAGGGACGATGAACGGCGGCACAATCGAGGCGCTCTATGCTAGAAACGAATCTAGCGGCGGAAATGGCGTCGTAGTCTACAAAGATGGCGAATTTACACTCAATAACGGCACGATTCACGCGTATAGTAGTGCCCTACTCAGCAACGGCTCAATCGAAGAAGGCAATCTTAGTAACGGAAGCTACGCAAAATTCAATATTAACGGCGGCACAATCATTTCCGATGCCGCAACTGCAATTTACGCGCCTCAGTTTAGAGGTACGACCACTATTACTGACGGCACGCTTAGAGGAAAATTATCCGCAATCGAGCTCCGCGCCGGCGACCTTACTATTACGGGTGGCACTTTCATTGCAGACTCTGAAACATATGAAGTATCACCAAATACTAGCGGCACCACGATGAGCGGCGCAGCAATTGCCGTTTCGCAGCATACCACTAAGGACGAAATTAATGTTTTCATCTGTAACGGTCAGTTTAGCGCAGTAACTCCATTCTCCGAAGTAAACCCAATCGGTAACAGTGAAGAGAATCTTGCAAAAATCTCTATTCAAATTGACAGGTCTTGCGGCGAGCCAACCTTTAACGCTTCCGGCGACCAGGCGGTTATTAGCGAAGATTTCAAAGGATTCATTCGCGGCGGCACCTATTCTACCGACGTGACTGAATATGTCGCTGAAGGTTTTATTGAGATTCCGCGTAACGGCATGATTTATGTCGGAACACCAGAAGAAGCAATCGACGACAGTCCAGAAACGGGCGATAACATTGTATTTTATATTAGCGGCGCAATTACTTTCTGCGTCGCAACATTACTCGCTATCAGAGTAAAAAGACGCTAATTATCGTAAACTTTTGGTTGCGCAACCGAAAGTTGGTAGTGATTTGTGCGTATTTTAAGCATAATACGCAATGAAAGGAGACAGAAGTCAAATGAGATTTTGCGACAACCTAAAAGCTCTGCGAAAAGCAGAAAGAATGTCTCAGGAGAGACTGGCCGAAAAAGTCGGCGTGTCGCGACAGAGCGTTTCTAAATGGGAGACCGGAGAGGCCTATCCGGAAATGTCCAATATAGTAGCGCTTTGTTCTGTATTTCATTGCGAGATCACGGATTTAATTAATAGTTCGATTTCGGACGCTGCCTCCTTCGAGGAAAATTCTAAGAAGGAAAGTAATATGAAAGATAAAAAAGCGCCAAAGAAAACTACTGAGCCTGAGCTCAATAAGAAGTTCGTTAAAATTAGCAAGGCCGTATGTTTCTTTGCAAAGATTGGCATGATTGGCTCCATTATAGGCGCGGTCTCTATGCTATTTTTCGCTGGCGTCTCCGCATTTGCGTCATTCGGCGCAGAAGCCGTTAGCGGTGACGTCATTAGCGTTTTCACCCAACTCAATCCAACGGAAATTATTGAAGACCTAGGTGATAATGCCGAGACTGGTATCAGAATCACCGCGACTATCGTTTGCCTACTGATTGGCTCTATCTTCGGCGCAGTCGCAGTTCTACTCAGCTACGTCTCCCGCCTATTCGATAACTTCGTCAACAACACCACGCCATTCACGCTTGGCAATGTTCGCTTGATTAAGAAGATTGGCAAAGCGTCCGTCGTCGTTGCGGTCTTGGAACTTATAGCTACCGGCTTTGGCGGCATCTCGCTAACCGGAAGTATTGGAATCGTTACGATTTTAATCATCTACGCATTCTCATACATCTTCGAGTACGGTTACGAACTACAGCGCAGCAAAGATCAGTAAATAAAAACTCCGCTCAAGTGGCGGAGTTTTTTGATGGCTTAATTACGCTCGACGCTTTACTCTAAATACAATTGCGCCAATGCCTAGAATGCACCCAGCGAAGATGCCCGCACTGGTCACAATCTTGTCATAGGTAACTGGCACAGATTCTTGCGCCTTCTCGCGGTAGTAGTAAATAACCTCAATCTCAAGAGAATCTACCGTGCCCGTACCGTCAGGGCTCTGGACAAGCTCATAGCGCGACAAATCGCCACTCAAATCTAGCGGTAGGGTTGTATACTCGTCATCGATATCATACTCGTCAGTCTTGTCGTCGGCGATTTTAGTCGTCGTACCCTCGATATAATAGTGGGTTGTAACAGTACCGCGCTTTAACTTGTAGTAATAGACAACCGTTGTATCATCACGGACGATGCCACTAGCATCACCGTCGACCGCCAAGAACTCGACGCGATTATCGTCGACTGGATCAGAATCATAATTCTGGCCATAGTCGCACTCGCGCTCATCAGCACTAAACGGCGTATCCGCGCCCTCAATATAGTGAAGGATCGAGAGATTATATTTCTCGATATTATAGACAATCGAGACCTTGTAGCCATTATTGCTAACCGCAACTTCCTTCTGGTAGCCATCAATATCTGGCGCCGAGAAAGTATGGAGCCAATAGATCATTTCGCTGTCATACTTTGGCAAATCATAAGTTGCTCGGCCCGGAGCAGAAATCGTCAACATGGAACCGTTGCCAGTATCGATCTCGACAGAGCTCGGACGAGTGCCGTTCGCATTATCATTATCGTTAAACTCGAGCGAAATTTCATACTGTTCAGTCTCCACATATTCGACAAGGCCAATATTGTAGGTAGCCACACCAATAGTCTTACTTGGAGTAATGCCGCTAATCCTAGCGGTTTGATGAGCCGGCGTCGTAACCGTGCTACCCTGCGCGCGATTGTTCTGATCATAGGAGTCGGAATCAACCTTTGGCGCAAAGATATAGCTTGGCGTAGAGCCAGATTCGATATCATGCTTATTAGTAACAACAGCATAATACGAGTCGGCGCCGGTCGTAAGTTCAATAAAACTATATTCGCCCTGCTCGTTCGTCGTGGTTTCGCGCGCGAGACGGCCAGAAGCTGTATCATAAAGCTTAACTTCCCAGCCCGCTTCGTTTAGATAAGATTCGTTCGAATCTTTGATGCCGTCCTCGTTCGTGTCGACATACAGGCGGCCAGAAACCTTGCCATCAGCCAGCTTGATTGACACGTAGCTACCACGATACCAACCCGAGAAGACGTCGCCGACAGAGTTCGTGAGCTGCTGATAGTAGGTCGGGCGCCAGGTATCAGTCACGCCATCTTCAACGTTATCAACATCGATAACCTTCAAGCTATAGACAAAATCATAAGTGTCAATCGTGCCAGGAGCGTTTGCCGCAATGTCGCGCGCCACGATGCGTACACAGTTCACATCCGCCCAATCGTCTTCTGTCCAACCAGAGGTATCGGTCGTAAACTTATCTTCCTGAGCCTCAATCTCGGCGCCACTATCCGTTGGCGTAACGTCACGGCCATAAGCAATCGTAAAGTAATTGCCGTTCGGGTTATCGATTTCGCCCGTGAGCGTAGTTGAAAACTTGAAATCTTCGCCATGATAGCTGAGCTGACCCCAGTTCTGGCCTTCTTTCGGAATCGGGACATAAATTGTAGTTGGGCCAGGCACCGAAACACCAGAGTTGTTCGACATGCCAACGCGCATATCTGCTAGCGAACCATCGGCCGCACCGATTGTAATTGGACTTGCGCCCTCATTCCAGGTTAGCCAGTCACTCGAAGTTGTATGCTTGCCGGAATTTTCGACATTAATCGCATTCCAGCCGCGAATCTGATAGTAGTTCGTTGTCGCAGCATAAATCGTATTATTAGCATTGCCGCTAATACCGTAAGGGTCGCCGCGCATATAGTGCGTCGTAATTGCAGCGTTACGGTTTGGATCCTGCGCAAAGAAGAGGTTTGCAATGCGGTACTGCTGATCAGGAGTCGACAAATCCGTGCTAATTGTCCAGCTAACCGTAATGGTAGATTCACCAACACGACCATCTTCGCCGACATAGGTACCAGAAAGGCTAGCACGCCCGTCAGGAACATTGCGCCCATCAATCACGTAGACGCGAGCTGTATCCGTATCGGTATAAGTTATTTCGCCGAACAGCTCAGTGATGTCCTTGCTGCCACGAATAGAATCGGTTACAACCTTCAAATTCGAAATTGGCAAAAAATTGCCCGCCGCATCCTTCACCTCTTGCCTAATATATAGCACCGGCGACAAGACCGTATTATCGTAGTTTGTGCCACCCGCCCAGTTCTTAACATTAATTGAGAACCTAAGCGTATCGCCTGCATTGATAATCTGCGTGGCGTGATTCGTAATATCCAAAGTACCAGCACCGGCAGTATGCTTAGTCGTGGTTTTGGCTGGGCCTAGCACATTCTCTGGGTTATCAATTTCCGTCAAAGTCAAAGTCGCTACGCCCTGCTGGCTATTATCGAGATAGCGACCGGTATAGGCGATACCAAGCGAATCATGCAAAGAGTGCGCCAACTGGAAGCCGGCCGGAATCACACCAATGTCGTATTCAACCTCTTTAATATAGTCAAAGCGATCAAGTCCCATTGCGACATAATTAATTGCGCCCGCATAGCCGGTACTACTACAAGTCTTATTGACGGTCACATCTTTTTCGATGCCGCTATCAGTCTTAATATGAATCGTCTCGAGCACCTTGCCAGGCTGACAGACAAGCTCGAGGTTCATTACGCCTAGTACACTCGTATCGAAAGTAACCTTCGCGTGGAGCGGAGCACTTTCAGTACTACCGCGGTTGTTGATATAGAAACGACCAAGCTCACCCTGAACATCCGCCGCATCATAGACGGAAGAGTTATAGCTCGTATCAATTACCGTATTTGTATTGGTCGGATTAAGCGTACTGGCACCAATAGTAACCAAGCTTGAGCCTGGAAGCACCTCAAAATAAAGATTCTGAGAATTGCGGAATGCCAGGTCATAATCTTCGCCATCTGGGCTTGCATAGACCGTCTTGGCGCTAACTTTTAGACTGTAGACCGTGCCACCCTCGGCGTCGTCAGGAATAATGATCGAGTACGGAATCGAAGTCTCGCCATTACTCAAAGAAGAAAATGTGCAAGTTAGCGTATATAGGCCTTCGTCACTAGCGCTATCATCAATTGTCCAGCCAGTAGGCGTTCCGCGCAAAGCAATCTTTGCTGCCGGATCATTGAGCTGCATCGTAAATACAACTGCTTTTATTGGGCGCCTGACGTCGTACTGACCATTAACGAAGCCAGAGCGAGCCAAACGATAATAACCATTATCTGACTGGTAGTCTGCGCCAGGGTTCACATAGATGCGGTTCGAGGAGCTATAGAAGCTGCCGCCAATACTTGCGCCAGTCGGGATATTAACATCAACCTCAGCCTGCTCAACTACCGTATCGTCAATATAAAGGCTAGCGACAATCGCGTCAGCGATATAGCTCATATCCATCTGCCAGTCGGCGCGAATCTTAAAGCTCAATACAACCGCTTCGGTACCATCCTGGAAATAATAGTCGCGCGTACCGGAATTCGGGTAGGCATAATTCATAATCGGCGCGTCAGAAACGGCAGTCTTAACAATTCCACCAGAGCCAACATTGGCGTCGAGCTGAGATTTTAAGTAGTTATCATTCGAGCCGTCATCCTGCCAATACATACCAACTGGCAAGTAGACACTTAGGTGCTTAGTCGCGTCCTCTGGCAAATTGCGCAGTGTAATCTTGGCGTCATAGATATTCGAGATTGAACCGTTGGTGCCAGATTTTTTATAGCTAAAGTTTGCCACCGCATCGGTAATACCGGGCGAGAAATCGACCTGTCCATCATCGCTTGAAACAGAGGCGGACATATAAGTAGATTCGGCATAAGAATTGTGGATTTTAATCAACAAAAAGGCTCCGCAAATTATCGCCAATGCGATACTTGCAGCAAGCGCGCGCTTACGGAGCGACACTATTATGCCTCTCTTGTTTGACACCTATTATCCCTTATTTTACTTATGCTTATTATATAACATTTTTGGCTTCTGAGAATAGAGCCTTTTTAAACATGGTCAGCCCCAGTCGAATCTGTTATAATTCCTATATCGATGGATCCATAGCTCAGTTGGCTAGAGCGCACGATTCACATTCGTGAGGTCACAGGTTCAAGCCCTGTTGGATCCACCACAACAAGAAGGAACGCCCGAAAGGGTGTTTTTTATCCCCCCGCCTCCTAAGCGTTAACATCTTGACTTTCATGATTTTTGTGATATAATGAAGTCTTCCTGGGAATATTCAGCGAATAGACCTGGAGAACTTTAAAGGGGGCTTTCACTATGAAGAAAGCAATATCTATTATTCTGTCATCCGTCTTTTGCCTTACCGCATTGACCGTTGTTGCTTTAAGCTACAATCGCCAGCATGGTGAGGCCATAGACACGCACGAGACCAAGCAGCTGAATGCTGGATGCGAAATCGACGAGAAAATCATCATTACGACTTCCACTTCGGCGATTTCAACTACCGCATCAACTTCAGCCACTTCGACAACCTCGATTACGGAAACCGAGGCCATCACGCAAACATCCGCAGAAACAAGCACCGTAGAATCCAAAGAGAGCACTACGCTCGCAGAGGTTACGGAGCCTGCAGTATCAGCAGAAACCACAGCGGTCATCGAAAAGGAGCCAATAGTTGGCCTTGAGACGATGAGCGAAATGGACCACCTCGCCTCATCGATTGTCGAGCAGATTTGTCCGTATGTCGATGCGAACTCAGATGCGCCAACGACTTGGAACGCATGGTATCGCGTGCTTCTATTCGGCGACGACTACTGCAATTTCTCGCAGAATAGCACCGAAGAGCGTGCCGACTACGGCTGGGAGCTCACGCAAAATCCAAATGGCTGGGAAGTAGATCTTATCACTTGCCTAACGCAGGATTTCGGCGAGATGAGCGAAGACTTCAAGCTTCCGGGCGGCGTGGATGAGTATTCGCAGTTTACCTTCAATACTCCATCCAAGCTAGATCAGAACAATCTAGGAGACCGTATTGTTCTTACTAACGGAAACATCACTGCTACGATTTTCTTTAACGGCAGCGCTCTTTCTGTAGTGACAAACAATGGTATTGAATCCGGATATGCCATGGAACGCGTACCAATGCCGGTCGGCTTCGTAACTATTTGCCACACAGAGCACGTCGAGCCTGAAGCATTCGACGAGAGAATTAGCAGCGCTATTGCAGCCCATCGCTGTGTTGGTGCGTTCGATTGGCGTCTCGTCGGCGTCCTGGATGGAATCTCGCACTTAGACTTCGTGACAGAATAACTTTATGCCGTCGGCCTCGTGTCGGCGGCTTTTTCTGCGGCGATTTTATTCGACCGTCCACGGATTGTTGATGCTGCCATCACCACCCGTGATAAAGACATCATTTGTAAGTGTAATAACTGGGCGAAGCCTCGTGCTAGTGCTGTATACCATTGTGCTTCTAGCTCCCGAACGCCAAACAAACATTGCAGCATAGTCGCGAGAGGCAAAATACGGAGACATCGTCCACATATCTGGCGCATTATACGAATTGGCATACAGGAAGGATGTGTTCCAGTTATTAGTCGTACCCGAGGCTTGACCGGCGAGCGTTAGCTCATCTGCGGTCATGAGGCCGATCGGATAAGTTAATTTTCCATTACCATTCTCTGCACTAACAGTAAAGGCGTCGCGCTCCATATTCGGACACTCTAGCGAAGGCGTCTTGTTCTTCACGTTGCGACCATATGCACCAAAGTAAATTGACGTGCTCTCAACCGAGCCGCCATTCGGATTCCAAACCGAATCACCATAAACGCTGCGGTCGTTACAATACGGAGAATCTTCAAATTTTGCAGCTATTTCAAGGTCAGCAAGATTCCCTTCGTACCACTGATCAAGTTTTATCTTCGCCTCGGAGTCGTGCTCATTCTTCATAGTTCGTTCGTACGCCTGCGTAATGCTTTCACCATTCTCGAGCGTAATATGATAGATGGCATACTCGCCGCCCACATAGCCAGAGCTCTTATAGTTGATCTGGTATACATATTTAATCGTGTCACAGGTTGTCTCCATGCTTAAGCAGGTATAATGCGCATTACTAATGCGTTCTAGCTCTTCGTGGGAATCAAAATTCCAAACCGTAATTGTACTGTCTTCATCGAGAATATAATGTCCATCCTCGAATCTGAAGCTATTCGCAAATTTCATCGTATTGTCTAGATCAAGATAAACCGGTCCATGCTGATGCCCTGCCGTATTATAACGCATGTCCGTACAAGTGTTATTTACGGCGTTTTCGCACACATACTTATGCGCAACATCCTCATAAGTCTCTGGCCAACTCAAAACATCCGTTGTCTGAGGATCAACAATCGTATAGCTTCCGTCAGCATTCTTCACATATTCATCGCCATAGGTAAACGTCGTGTTGATGTCCTCAAGCATTTTACCGTCACTCAATTTTAGTGTATAAATGTAGTCCCCCGATGAATTCGGAACGAAGCCGTAATAAACCGTACCGCAAGTAGACGTCTGAGAATCAGAAGTTAAGAAATATTTTCCAACCAAATCATTTCTCGTGAGCGAGCCAATGCGTTTCGGGTTATCTAGCACATAGTAGCCATTAGGACACGAGGTCGAAGACGTCGGCACATGATGAATCGAATCTGCGTAGTAGTAGCGGCTATTAAATTTAATCGCATTGCCAGTCAAGTCATGCATTCTTGCAGTGGTTGTAACAGTATTATCCATCTTAACATCGTCGCCATACATGTAGCCAACACCAGCTGGAGACGAGCCAGCACCATTATTGTAGCGATAGTCGCTAGCGCCAGAAATATATATGTATGGCATCGTATCGCTATTCATACGGCAGGAGTAGCCATTATACGCAAGTCTCACGCCGCCAGCTGGAGTGGTGTGCAGAATCTTCCAGCAGAAGCTGCCAATCTTTACGTTATTATCCTCGACTTTGCCACGATAGTAGTGAACCGGGTAGGCATCTTTGGCGGTAGAAGCCATCGTATTTGCCCCATCACCATTAGTCGGCGATGATACGGCGCCAAAATCAATTCCCGAATCGAGGCCATTGCTATGGCTAGCAACTTCAGTATAGAGTCGGCGACCAGTAGAGACAGTGCCTTCCATACTCTTCTCAATATCAACCTTGATCCAGGTGGCGCGCAAAACTACCTCGTGCTCCGGCATAACAAAGTAGTCATGATTAATGTGCGCAAGATCCTCTCCGACAAATTTGTAGCCGCTAAAATCATAGCCTGAGCAAGTCGGAACCGAGTCGTCAATCTCGACAACCTCAAATACAGTGCGAAGCCTGCGCTCAGGTATGCCGGCCACCGTACAGTCGCTTGGCGAATTCGCCTCATAAGTGACCCAATAGTCACCCTTCAGAATCGGCGTATCATCACTGGTTACATTATCGCTACCGACGCCATACAAATCCGTGATAATGTCTTCTTTTTTATTTGTCGGATAGTACTCTTCGCTGCCAAAATATTCATCTTTAAGATAGATCGGGATTGTCATTTTGACGTTCTTGCCAGTCATGATATGCTCGTCGGCATTCCATTTGACCACAGGAGTGGTTCCATCATATTCAACCGAAACATCACCGTAAGGAACCTCAATATCAGAGACGTCGCCAATCGTGAAGTATTTATCATTGATATAGTCGTTAATCCTAAACTCATCGTAGTAGCCGCTTACCTGTGCGGCATCATAGAGAACATTGTGCAGTGTGCTCATATCTGCGACAAACTGATGATCAGACATAACGCGAATTGGATCCAAGACTTCCTTGTCCATCTCGTACTGAATTGCATTGACGGCAACGTGAGGATATTTTTGCTTGATCAAATTATAGAGACCAATCTCGCTTGGCGTATCGACATTTGGGTAGCCGTCAGTCAGGAACAAGATAGCGAGACTACGACTGTTATCGAAACTATACTCGTCGATAATCTTTTCAGCTTCCTTGAGGCCAGCATAGTAGCTAGTTAAATCGCCCGTACCCATAGCATTAATGTAATCCGCAATACCACTAAGGTCATCACTAAGATCAAAGATTCGAGAGCCAGTCCTACCGAACGTAATTAGTGCCGCGCGATCGTTGCCAGTCCCCTCCATATAGCTCAAAACGTCGCGCATATCACTGGCAACACGCTCAATCTTATCGCCACGCATTGAACCACTCGTATCGATAACAAAAATAATATCAAGACTGCGTCGATTGGCTGCTGGATTCGACGTAAATTCAAAGGTCACTTCAGCCTTGCCATAGTCCACCCACTTAGCGGACTTCTCGACATGCCAAGCACCCTGATCACCATTCTCGTAGTTACCCAGAGCCGAGTTAATATAGATAGACGGAACTACAACCTCTTGCGCCATTACGCGTGCCACGCCAAAAACAATTAGCACCAAGAGCGCTCCCATACAAAGGCTAGCGACAATAGCCGAACGCTTCGATAACTTACGGCGAAGGCTGCTGCGACGTGATATTTTCCTTAAACTGCCCCGAATCATGCTTTCCTATTCCTTCGAATTATGAATACAATGCCAAAGAAGCCACCCAATGAAGTAATGACGTAGGCCAAAATATTAGAGTCACCCGTTCCAGGAACGCTATCATTGCCCGACCCGTCATCTGGCAATTCGTCTTCTATTCCAACATTGAAATCGACGGTTGCGCGATAGTTAGCGTTAGGATTCAGCATCCCCTCGGCAGCAGTAGCGGCGGTTATCTCGACAATATTCTTAAATCTTCCCGCCTTACTAGTATCGTCAAATGTCGCCTTTAGCGTGACCGATTCGCCAGCCGCTAGCTGAGAAATACTGGCAATTTGCGGAGTTTCAATAATATACCCTTCACCTTCTTCGAAGTAGCTACCTTCCAACATCTCCTGAATCAAGACATCATCAATCGGATAAGCGGCCGTATTCGTAACAACAATATTAAACTCAACTATATCGTCAAGATCATAAGGCTTCTTCGGATTTGCTAAGGTCTTAGTAATGGTTGGAGCAAAGTAATTATTGGCAGCCGTCGATTCGCCATCAGAGCTTGCCCATTCACCATAAATTACGACATCCTCAGCCGGCATTTCAAAAGTCTTATTCTTAAACCAACCAACAAATACATAGCCATCAGCGCTTGGATTATCTGCGCGAGTAACCGTTGCGCCAGCTGGATACTGCGCAGACGCCGGCAAGAGTGCTTCGGAATTTGGCGGCAAATTTTCGCCGCTGAAGCGGTACTCTACCGTATATGTACGAAGTCTGAAACTACCTTTTATCACGACATCCTTGTTTGGCATCTCGAAGCCGCCACCAACAATGCTAACGTCTTCGGATTGCCAACCCTGGAAGATATATTCGTCAAGTGTTAGCCCTGGCTCAGACGAATCAACCGCAACAATCTCGCCCGCTTGGTAGTTATGCTCTTTTGGAGTTCTGTAATACTTCGGCGCGGCACCCTCGATAACATAGCTGACTTTGTGCCCAGCCGGAGTAGTTTTTTGAGTAAAAACTCCAGTAAGAACAACTTCTTCCGAAGGCATCGAGAACGAACCGTTATTAATATTAACGTTTCTGGCTGTCCAGCCAGAAAATTCGTAACCAGCAACGACTGGAGAGGACAGAACATCGACCGTTGACCCGGCAGCATAATTACGCTCCGGATAATCATCGATGCTCGGTGCACCATCCGGCACATCGCCAGTGTATTGATAACTGACCCTATAAGTACTCTCGTCGTCGCGCCCCATCCAAGAATGAACCGTATTTGAGTTCTTATTATAAGAAGTCGCCTTAAGATTTGCCGTGTTATAAAAGTCCATGCGGTTAGACTGGCCGAGGAATGGAGTGCGCGTAATCACGCCAACGGTCAACTGACAGCCACCACCAAGGTCGTTAACTACAAAATCGATCGTGCGAGTCTCGGCATCATAGTGAAGACCACGGTAATTGTAGACTGTATACTCATCGTTCCATTCGCCCACCTCTTCAGCGTATTCGTGGCCAGAATCATCAACGACAGTGCCGTGACAGCCGGTAGTTTTGTCGCTCCTTGCGACAGCACGAAATGCACCAGTATCCGAAGTAACAAAATCAACAAATTCGAGCCCGTCCGGCAGCTTATCCGAAACGCGCAAAAAACCACTCCTGGCTTCAGAGATCGTCGCGTCGGACGAATGGACACCATCCTTGTCTATACCATCACCCTTGACGGTTAGGTAGTATTGAAGCAACGACCCTTCTTCTACGCGCGCACCTTCCTCGAGTGCTTCTGCCGATACTAGCGAGCGATAGCGCACGACAAAAATACTCACTACAAGCAAACAAAAAGCCACCATCGCGAGCGCGAACGCCCTAAAAATACGCGACTTATCGCTACGTTTTTGACCTACAAATCCCATAACACAATATAATTATGCTTGTTTATATTATAGCATAAGCGTTATCGGGAAAATGAATAAAGAAAGCCCGTCCAGATGGACGGGCGGGGGTTGAATTAGCAGTGGCCTTCTTCACGGAGCTTGCAATCATCACAGGTTCCATTCTCGTTTACGCACGGTGATTTCGGAGACTGTTTCTTGCTGTCATCCTTTTTCGGTGTCGTGTTCTGCTGATTCTTTTTTTCGTTTGCCATAAATAGGCACCTCCACAATGTTTTTTTGCTCTCAGAGAGAACATTTTTGCATTATATCACTTCTTTTGCTTTTTGTCAAGTATATCTCCGCGACACAACAAACCCGGACTTTCATCCGGGCTTTTTTATCGACGACTCTTGGTTTTTACTAAAGTCGCAACTGTGCTAACACTACACATTACCACCAACAGATAGGCTGCAATCCTGTCCCCGGTACGAGGATTACTCTTCTTGCGATAATAGTAAACAACCTCGATCTCTGGCGCATCAACAATACCAGCACTATTATCAGGTGCACTCGTGATAACTAACTCGTAGTCCGTCAGATTACCGAGCGGATTCGTATCATATTCGTCACCCGCATCGTAATCATCGATCTCGTCATCAGCCAACCTATCCGTCGTTCCTTCAATATAGTGATGCGTGACCACTACGCCACGGATTAGACGGTAGTGATAATTAACCGCAACATCATCACTAACAGTACCACTCTCCGTGCCATCAATAGATAATAGTTCTACTCTGTCCGGCATATCGACCGGCTGAGTTTCGTAGTCCTGCCCATAGTAATATTCCTGCACAGTAGTATCACCAATCCTCTTTTCAGAAGTATCGTTGATATGATTGGTTGTGACAGTAAATTTCTTGAGACTATACACAATATCATTCACATAGCCGTCACCCCTAGTGTTGAAATCAAGATCATAGCCATTAATATCTGGAGCGACTAGAGCGTATTTGACGCGAACACCCTGCGCATTATAGCGCGGCAATTCAATCGCATAGGTTTGACCCTGACCGACTGTAATATCGACCGTTTTGCTAGTTCCGTCACTAGCATTTGCAGTCAATTGAATAGTTTGTGGGCGCGTGCCAAATTCGTTTGATTAGTCATCAAACTCCAGTGCGCCAGTATAGCTCTCGCTAGCAATGTAGTCGATAAGCCCAATATTATATGTTGCTTCCCTATTGTTTTTACTTGGAGAAATGTTGCCAATGTAGCCAGTTAGGTGTGCCGGCGAACTCGTCTTGCTTCCCTCGGCCTGGTTATCGGCATTATACGAGCCAGGCTCGCTCAGTTCACCCTTGAGTGCAAATAGATAGCGTTTTTCGCTCGGGTCGCCATCGATTGGGTGCTTATTTTTCACTATAGCATAATAACCGTTCGGATTAACCGATAGCTCGATTAGACTATAGCGACCATTATTATCCGTAGTAGTCGAGCGGACTAGGCGATTTGATACAGCATCATATAGGTCGATTTCCCAACCAGATTCCTGTAGATACTCATCGTCCTCGTCGCGATGTCCATCTTCGTTATTATCAATGTAAAGACGGCCAGAAACCTTACCGTCAGCCAACTTGACCGAGACATAACTGCCCTTGTACCAGCCCGCAAAGAGGTCGCCAGCCGAATTAGTCGACTGCTGATAGTAGATTGGACGCCAAGTATTAACCGCACCATCCTCAACACTCGCAGCATCGATTACTTTAAGGTCATAAATAAAGTCATAATTATCAGCATCGCCTGGCTGGTTGGCCGGAATGTTTGTGGCGGTAATTTTAATGCAGTTCACTTCCTCCCAATCAGAATCGCTCCAAGCGGAAGTATCAGTCGTAAACTTTGCCGACTGCAAATCAAGACTCGAGCCATTGTCGGTTGGCGTCACGTCCTTACCGTAAGCAATCAAAAAGTGCGTTGGGTCAGAATTCGGAATCGGCCCAGTCAAAGCAGTCGAGAACGCAAAGGCAGCGCCCTCATAGCTGAGCGAAGTCCAGTTCTGGTCTTTCTTTGGGATTGGCAAGTAGATAGTAGTTGGCCCAGGCACATCGACGCCAGAATTATTAATCATCGTTACCTTCATATCCGCCAATGATCCTTCAGCCGCACCAATCGTGATAGGGTTCGCACCTTCGCTCCAGGTCAGCCATTCATCCGAAGAAGTATGCTTGCCAGAGTTCCCAACGCCGATTGAAGCCCAACCGCGAATTTGATAGTAATTAGTCGTAGCCGCATATATCGTATTTGGATTACCTGTAACATTATAGATGTCGCCACGGTTCGAGCGCGAAGTAATCGAGCCACCATCTGGCGCCTCGACCAGGATCAAGCCCTTTGTGTCGTAGCTTTGATCTGGTGTTAGTAAATCTGTCTCGATCGTAAACGATACACGCAAATTATTCGAGGAAAGATTACCGTTCAAATCGACAGCAGACGAAGTAATACTAGCAGAGCCATCCGTAATAACACTGCCATCAAGTTTGCAGACACGCGCATCGGTTTTGTCTTCGCAAACAATCTGACCAAATTTTTCCGTAATATCTTGGTTGCCGCGCGAGTCGCCGTTCGTAACCTTAATATTTGAAATCGGCAAGAAATTACCTGCTGCATCTTTGACTTCGGAGCGGATATAAATAATCGGCGCAGGTAAGCCATAGTTATAGCTATTCATCGTGCCACCGTAGTCGGCAATCTGAATATTAAACTTAAGTGGCTGACCCGCATTCACGACCGTCGTAGCTGGCGACGCAACGTCTACACCCGGCGAGCGGCCAGAAGTAGTCGTGATTTTTGCAATTCCAGTGGTGTTCTCAGGATTATCCTTGTCATACACCTCAATTGTCGACACTGCGTTTTGGGTCGAATCGAGGCGTCGCCCCATCATTACGATAGCCTGCAGACTATCATTCGTAGTTGCCCAGTGCAGCTGAGTAGCGGCCGGGATCACACCAATTTCATACTCTAGCTTCTTAATGTAGTCGTCGCGCTCCAGGCCGAGCTGCTTATAGGAAATCGTATTCGTGCCGCCATACGCATTGCAGGCCAAATTAATCGCAACGTCTTTCGAAACGCCACTCTTCGACTCGACATGAATCGTCTCAATTTTGCCATTCGGCGCACAGGATAGGCGCACTTGCATTACGCCAATAGCGGTCGTATCAAAATTCAGACGAGCCATCTTCGGCTCACTATCAACGGCACTGCGGTTATTGATGAAGGTATGACCAAGCAGACCAGTCATATCGTCACCCTCGCGAATCGGACTCGAATAAGTGACATCCTTAGCCGTAGCCGTCGAGCTAGGATTAAGAGAGTTGTAGCCGACCGAAACACCGGTATTGCTCTGTGGCAAAATTACAAATGTTATCTTGCTCGTGTTCGAGAAAGGCGCCTCACGCACCGAACCATCAAGTTGCCAAAAACTCGTCTTACCAGTCAAGCTAACGATTACTTGGTCGCCAGTATTTAGATTGTCTGGCAGCTTAATATAGTACGGAAGATTATAGCTTGCACTCTGAGCGCTGCTTGGCGTATAGGTCAGGACATAATTACCATTTGCTTTATCGCTGTCATCCAAAGTAATGCCCGAGGTGCTAGATACATAAAATTCAGCATCCGGATTACTGATATTAATATTAAATTCCGCCTTTTCGACTAGGCGAGTGGCACCAAAATGACCACCAACATAGTACAGATAAGTACCGCGGTAGCCCGCGTCATTGTCCTTAAACTCAGTACCAGCAGGAACATAAATAGTGCGGTTTGACGCATGAAAAGTCCCCTTCCCGCTGACCGCCGAAGGAATACTGGCACTAATTTTAGCTCTCTCAACAAGCTCGTCATTGATTAGAAGCGAAGCCTGAACAGCATCCGAAATTGCGCTCAGGTCGATATATTTATCAGCCTTCACTTTCACCGAAACCGTCAAAGCCGAAGCACCACTCGCGATATGATACAAGCGCGTACCAGCACTTCCAAACGCATACCCCTTCACTGGCTCGTGATCGAGCGCAATCTTTTCGACACCGTTCGTACCCTTGCTCGTATCGAGCTGGGTTTTGAGGTTTTTATCATTCGATGCATCATCAACCCAAGACATACCAGCCGAAAGCAAAATCGACAGCTTCTTGTCTTGGTTTTCAGGAAGATTGCGCAAAGTGATTTTAACATCATAGACATCGGAGTCGGACGAGTTCGAACCCGAATGAACGTACTTCATATTCGCGATCGCACCCTCTACGCCTGGCGAAAAGTCCACATTGCCATTATCGTCGATAAAAGTTGCGGCCATATACTGCGAGGCCGCGCTCGAGAATAGTGGATTGATTACCGTTACATAGGCAAAGGTCAAGACAGAGACGAGAGCAAAAAGCGACAGCAAAAGCTGCCTCTGGCGCTTAAATACTCTTTTGCGAATTGATCCCACTATCTCACCTCTCCCAAGGCCAAAAATTAACTGATAATCAACTCACACACGATTCCACTTGTGTTTATTTTACAATTAGGTTTGTCAAATATCAACTAGAAGGCAAAAAGAAAGCCCCGAATAGTTCGGGGCGGGTTTGTACCTTATTGACCCATAACAAGGGTTTTTAACCTGAAAAACAGGTAGGCCGGAAGGTACTTGAACAGAACCTTCAGTTCAAAGGCTGCTGCGTTTTTTGCCGACCAAATCTTGTTGCTTAAATTGCGCATATTTTTACCCCCTATAGTAATATGATAACTATATTATATCATGTTTTTGCTTAAAAATCCAGTCATAGAAAGAGGAGGCCCCAAGGGATCGCGGGCCTCCCGATTACATTCGCATTAATATGCGAACATTATGTTCGGAGTGTAAATCTTATTCTTGAATTCTTTGGACTTAGCCCTCAGACCATAATTGGCCACTCTAGAGGATCTGGGAGCGGGTGTTACCCAAAACTCCTCCATATTCTCAACGAATACATACTTCAGCAGCCAATGGCGCTGAAACTCCTTCATGGGACAATTATCCATGTTGACTGAGATAGGGATGTTATTTGCATCTAAGCCAAATGTAACCCTAAATGACTCAACTAGATCGAGTAATTCCAGATACGATTTTTCACTTAACTCATTTGTGAGTCGCGTGAGCATTACGTACTTTCCAATGCCTTTTGCATCTTTGTGGAATCTTAAAATGTTCGCGCGCTGAATGGCAAACTCTTGCGCAGGCTCCTTCATCAGAGAGAAATAGACCTCCTGAGTTTTAGTTACCCGATAAGAGTACCTGACTCCAATTGATGCGAAAAGCCTCCTCGAATCATCCATTTCGTCATAAACGTCGTACGAAAGACGCTTCGATTCGCCAACCATATCGCTTGTTTCGATAACATATGCTGCCTGTCTGAGGGCATCATAACTCTGCTCGATAGAAGACGTGTGTATCAATCCTTTCCGAATAAATGATTGCGTTGATAATCACGGCTTTTTAAGCGTGGTACGAATAGTAGATGGCCATAGCGATCCTTACGGCCATTTCCCTATTATGCTATGTTTACGCTAATTAGTCAAGTTAACGCCCCAAGTTTAAGCATTGGCGCATTTGACAGAATTACTGCAATCTGTTATAGTACTTATCGTTGCCGCATTCGTGCGCGGTAATGATTCTTTTATAGAGGTGTTGCCAAATGACGGACGAAAAGAAACAGGTAGAAAATCCATGTCTGGAAGACGACAAGTTCAAATCGTTTAAGGGGGGATATATTGAGCTGTCCAATCAAGCGAGGGCAGCAATGAACATTCTTTTGGCAAGAATTGAAAACCTACAGTTGGGGATGGACGCTGCGCAAGAGCGTACTTTAATCGACACGGTTACACACCGCATCAAGACTCTTGAGTCTTGCATTAAGAAGCTCTGCAGAAGAGGTTACGAGCTGACTCCGGATAATCTGCGTGATTATGTAAAAGATATCGCAGGAATCAGGGTCGTGACCCCTTTTGAAGATGATATCTTTATCGTCGCTGACGCACTCAAAAACCAATCCGGTCTCACAGTGCGCCGAGTTAAAGATTACGTCACTAACCCCAAGGAAAATGGCTACGCCAGTCTTCATTTAACCATTGAGGTCGAAGTTTTCTTTCTCAACGAGAAGGTAACCGTTCCGGTCGAGGTTCAGATTAGAGACAAGACTATGGACGCATGGGCCGCTATCGAGCACATTTGCGAATACAAATGCAGCTCCGAAGAAAAAAGCCCCAAGGCGCTGTCACTCTTCAAAAAGCTTGCCGAGTATCTCTCAAGCTTCAGAAAAACAGCAATTCAGCTTCGCGATCTTAATGAAAAGAAGAAGAAATAAGCGAGCCACCAGCACTTTCCCAGCCGCCGCCTTTTGCGGTGGCTTTTTTATCGCAACAAGAAACGCCGAACTAGTCGGCGTCTTTTTTATTCGATTGATTGAATTTCACCATTCTTGAGGTGAAGAATTCTCTGATTCTTGCTGCCGCGGAATTTTAGACTCAAGTCACACTGTGGCAAGATGAAGGGACCATCGATTAGCGCATCGAGCTCGCAGATAAAATCGTGAACTGGGCCTTCCTTCGGTAACTGTTCAAAGATAAGACCAGTAAACGACCAAACATTCCAGCCGAGCTCCTCCTTACAGAACTTCGCAATCTCTAGACAAGCTTTCGCCTGAAGTAGCGGCTCGCCACCACAGAAAGTAATGCCACTCTGCCCTTTTAGTTTGCGGAGCTCTTCCTTGACCTTCTCGATTTTTACAATTACGCCAGCCTCGTTGTCTTCTGTCCAAGTTTCTGGATTCTGGCAGCCTGGACAATGCTGACGACAGCCCTGAACCCAAAGTACCGCGCGAAGACCTGGGCCATTCACAATAGAATCATGCTCAAGATCGCCAGATAGATGAATATAACCATCTGGAACTTCGTGTTGCGGCGTGCAAAGTTTATTTGTCTTTGTCGTTTGCATATTATCTCCATTTTAGACGAAAAGCCCGCAAGCTGGAAGGCTCGCGGAACTTCTTGACAACTAATTATTATTTCTTACCAACAGCGGCAGCAGCCTTGCTCTTCTTAGCTTCGCGCTTTGCCTTGGTGGCGCAGTCGTACTGGCCAGCCTTAACATTGTGCTTAACGCGAGCAGCTTCCTCGGCGCGCTTACCGTCATTCCAGCGCTCAAGCGAGCCTACTAGATAGCCGGTGATGCGGCGGAGGCGCTCAAAGCCACAGCTTCCGTCGAATTCGTGGCGGCCACAGTTTGGACAGACATCGTCAGCAATAATGCCAGAGTAGCCACAAACTGGATCACGGTCGACTGGGTGGTTAACTGAGCCGTAGCCGATGCCAGCTTCCTTCATATGACGAATAACCGATTCGAAGGCTTCGATATTTTCGCTCGGGTCGCCATCCATTTCGATATAGGTAATGTGACCGGCATTACAGAGTGCGTGATAAGGAGCCTCAATATCAATCTTCTCGAAGGCGGAAATTGGGTAGTAGACAGGAACATGGAAGGAGTTCGTATAGAATTCACGGTCGGTTACACCCTTAATCTTGCCGTAGGTCTTGCGATCCATGCGAGTGAAGCGGCCAGACAAGCCTTCTGCTGGAGTTGCGAGCAATGAGAAGTTTAGATGCTTCTTCTTGCTATACTCGTCGCACTTATCGCGCATGTGGCCGATGATATCTAGGCCAAATTCCTGAGCCTCAGCAGATTCGCCGTGATGCTTACCAATCATAGCGACGAGAGTCTCGGCGAGGCCGATAAAGCCAATTGAAAGCGTACCATGCTTGATAACTTCGCGGAGCGTATCGTTTGGATTGAGCTTCTCGGAGTTAATCCAGTTACCCTGGCCCATGAGGAATGGGAAGTTCTTAACTTTCTGATTTGCCTGGAACTCGAAACGCTCAAGTAGCTGGTCGCGGCAGAGGTCCATCATGTCATCGAGATCATGATAGAAGCCATCCCAGTCAGCCTCTTTGCGCTCGCCAGTTGCGATACCGTGCTTGATACCAATGCGAACAAGATTCAAGCTCGTGAAGCTACAGTTACCGCGGCTAACTGGACGACCGTCAGTTTCTGGGAAGACAGAACCCATAACGCGGGTGCGGCAGCCCATAGTTGCGATTTCGGTCTGGTAGTCACCTGGCTTGTAGTACTGAAGGTTGTATGGCGCGTCAATAAAGGTGAAGTTCGGGAAGAGGCGCTTGCTGGAAACTTCCATAGAGCGCTTGAAGAGGTCGTAGTTTGGATCGCCAGGATTATAGTTGACACCTTCCTTAACCTTGAAGATTGAGATTGGGAAGATTGGCGTTTCATGATGACCAAGACCATTCATGGTTGCTTCGAGAAGCATCTTGCTGACGAGGCGGCCACTTGGAGTAGTATCAGTACCGAAGTTGATGCTCGTGAATGGGACCTGTGCACCGGCGCGAGAATGCATCGTATTAAGGTTATGAACAAAGCCTTCCATTGCCTGAAGCGTCTGCTTTTCGACATCTTCGTTAGCATCCTTGATAACAGCTTCTGGAAGTTTTAGCTTCTTGATAGCTTTTTCATCGCCATAAGATAGGTCTTCTGGGATCTTGGTGTCGATTTCTTTGCCGGTAAAGTCTGAGTATTTCTTAATATTCTCGGCAAGACTCTTGCGGAAGCTCATGTCGACGCTTGGAGCGAGAGCGTAATCAAAGTTAGGAATCGACTGACCACCGTGCTGCTCGTTCTGGTTTGCCTGAAGGATAATTGCACAGAGAGCGGCAGCAGTACCGATAGATTTAGGCGTGCGGAGGAAGCCATGACCGGTGTTAAAGCCGTGTTCAAAGAGCTTTAGTGGGTCGGTCTGGCAGCAAGTCAAAGTACCAGTCGCAAGGAAGTCCAAGTCGTGGATATGAATATCACCATGATCATGAGCGTAGGTGAAGCGAGGCTGCATAATACAGACCTTTGCATACTCCTTCGAGCCCTCTGCGCCGAACTGCAACATCTTACCCATAGCCGAGTTGCCGTCGACGTTTGCGTTACCACGCTTAACATCAGAGTCTTCACTTGCATCTGCGCCAGAGATTGTGCTGTAGGTCTGCATAAGAGCGGACTTGGATGCGCGGACACGGTTGCGATTAAAGCGATATTCAATGTATTCCTTAGCGGTGCGCTTGAAAGCAGACTGCATCAAGACCTTTTCGACAATATCCTGAATCTGTTCGACGCTAGGAATGCGCTCTTTGATCTCGTCCTGAGCGACGCGCACTACTTTCTCAGCAATATTCTCGGCGCGCTCGTATCCAAACTCACCCGTGGCCGCACCAGCCTTTGCGATTGCTTCCGCGATTTTATCTTGCTTGAAAGCAGTGACTTTTCCATCACGCTTTCGGATTGACTTAAACATATTACCTCCGTATGCCTTAGTTCAATTTCGGTTTTTTCTGAATATTTTACACGCTATATTTAGCGTGCTTTGAAATAATGGTAACGCTATATGTAGGGCCTTTCAAGCAAGATTGTAAATATTACAACAACGAACAGATTCGCAATTTTTAAGGACAAACACTATATGTAGTGTCAAGTACATTTTTTACAACACAATTTTTAAATATTGTTGTATTTTTTACATTATATATTGCATTTTGAAATCGTTTGTACTTATTTATTCTGACGAGCCAAAAGCAAAATAATATGCATTTCGTGATATAATGTATTTATGAACGATGTCGCTGATTATATGATTCAAATCGGCAGAAGTATCACTGCCGCCCGCGAGCGTCGCGGAATGACTCAGGCGGAGCTAGCCAAAAAGATTGGTACTAGCCAGTCCGCTATCAACCGTATTGAGCATGGCAAGCAGAACGCTTCCCTCGAGATTATCTCTAAGATCTCGCGTGCGCTACGAAGTCAAATCATAAGCATTAATCAGTCGGCAACGCAATCTTATCGTATCCGCGGCGGAAAGACTTTGCATGGCGAAGTCGCAATTAACACCTCTAAGAATGCAGCCGTTGGCCTCTTGTGTGCCAGCTTGCTTAATCGCGGCACCACAACCCTACATCACCTCGCGCATATCGAGGAAGTCTATCGTATCCTCGAAGTTTTTGAATCTATCGGCATCAAGGCTACCTGGATTAACAATAATCACGATCTTAAAATCGTCGTTCCAGACAAGCTAGATCTCGACAATCTCGACATTACGGCAGCTCGCCGCACCCGTTCCGTCATCATGATGATGGGGCCACTACTACACTTCTTCGACAGATTCAAACTACCTTATGCAGGCGGCTGTTCTCTAGGCACGCGCACCGTCACGCCGCATTTGCAAGTTCTTAGCCACTTTGGCCTAGAAGTAGATGCCGTGAGTGAGTCCGGTTTCTATCTCGCAAAGGTCAATAAAATTGCCGACGGCGACCGCAAAATCGTTCTAAGCGAACGCGGCGACACCGTTACCGAAAATGCCGTCATGGCTGCAGCTCTCACGCCAGGCAAGACTCGCATTGTTGGCGCCAGTCCAAACTACATGGTCCGCGACGTTTGCCAGTATCTAGTTGCGCTCGGCGTTAAAATCGAAGGTCTTGGCACGACCAATCTCGTCGTCCATGGCGTCAAGAGCATTAATCGCAATATCGAGTTCACCCCAGGCGAAGATCCAATTGAGGCCATGAGCTTTATTGCTGCCGCCATCGCCACCAAGTCCGAGCTAACCGTCAAGCGCGTACCGCTAGACTATCTCGAGATTGAACTTGAGGTTCTCCGCAATATGGGCCAAGAAATGAAGCTTAGCGACGAATATCTCAGCGAAAACAGCTTCACGAATCTCGTCGATATTACCCTTTATCCATCCAAGCTCATTGCGCCGACCGACAAAATCCACCCGATGCCTTTCCCTGGCCTCAACATCGACAGTTTGCCATTCTTCTCTTTGATCGCAGCACAAGCCGAAGGTCGCACTCTTATCCACGACTGGGTCTTCGAGAATCGCGCCATTTATTCTACCGAACTAAACAACCTAAACGCCAAGGTCGAGCTACTCGATGCTCATCGCATCTTTATCAACGGCCCAACCAACTGGCGCCCAGCCGAGATGATGGCACCACCAGCACTTCGCCCAAGCGTTGTCATTATGCTTGCCATGCTTGCCGCTCCTGGCACCTCAATTTTGCGCAATACTTACTCGATTGCGCGCGGTTATGAAAAGTTCGCCGAACGCCTCTGCAAGCTCGGCGCCGACATCGAGCTACTCAGCGACCTAGATTAGTCGATTCTCATCTGTAAAAGCATCGCGCTCAAGCTAGCTTTGCCCCTGTTTTATGGTAAAATTATAGTATGTCTATTACTAGAGAAGACGTGCTGCATTTGGCAGAGCTTTCTCGCCTTGAGATTAGCGAGGAAGAGATTGAGCCTCTCAAGAAGGACCTCGATGGTATTATCGGGTACATTTCTCAGCTTAATGAGCTAGATACCGATGGCGTCGAGCCAACTTATCAGTGCTTCGACATGCAAAATGTTTGGCGCGAAGATGAAATCCAAAGCTTTGAAGCAAATCGCGAAGACTTGCTAAATCTCGCACCGGATTCAGAAAATAATCAGATAAAGGTGCCAAAAGTTCTATGATAATTGCAGATAAGACCACGAAGGCGGTCGATTTAGTGCAAGCCGCACTTGATCAGGCCGAAAAATACAAAGATCATAACATTTTCATTTCGCTCAATGCCGAGAAAGCCTTGGCGCGCGCAAAGGAAATCGACGAAAAAATCGCTAGGGGCGAAGAGGTCGGCAAACTCGCCGGCGTTCCATATGCTCTCAAGGACAACTATTCTAGCCATGACGGCAACACTACTGCTGCAGCGCATATTCTTGATAGCTACCATTCACCAATCACTGCAACTGCAGTAGAAAGAATTGAAGCCGAAGGCGCCATCATGATTGGCCGCGCCAACCTCGATGCTTTCGCTCATGGTGGTAGTACTGAGAACTCTTACTTCGGAGCAACCAAGAACGCTGCCGACGAAACTCGCGTCGCAGGTGGTTCTAGTGGCGGCTCTGCCGTTTCTGTTGCACTCGACGTAGTTCAGTTCGCACTCGGTTCCGATACCGGCGGCTCAATCCGTCAGCCAGCTAGCTTCAACGGCGTTTACGGCATCAAGCCAACCTTTGGCGCAGTTAGCCGCTACGGCGTCGTCGCAATGGCATCATCGACCGATACGATGGGCTGTTTCGCTAAGAAAGCCGAAGATGTAGACCTCGTCATGAGCATTATGTCTGGCAAGGACGCAAAAGATTCGACTTCCCTCGAAGATTACTGGACTAAGAATCTAGACGAAATCCAGCCAGCCAAGAAGAAAATCGGTTTGATTCGCGATTGTTTCGGCGATGGTATCAATCCAGAAGTTGCAGAAATTGTTCGCAATTACGCCAAGAAGCTCGAAGCCCAGGGTTACGAGATTGAAGAGTTTGATATGCCGATTTTGAAGTACGGCCTAGCAATCTATTACGTCGTTCAGCCGGCAGAGGTCGCTTCGAACCTTAGCCGCTATGACGGTATTCGCTATGCGCTTCGCAGCAAGGACGCTAAGGGACTCGACGATATCTACACCAAGTCTCGCAGCGAAGGTTTCATGAAAGAAAACAAGCGTCGCATCATGATCGGTAACTTCGTTTTGAGTTCCGGCTTCTATGACGCTTACTATTTGAAGGCTCAGAAAGCTCGCACGCTTCTCATCAATGCTTACAACGAGGCATTCGAAAAGTATGATGCGCTTCTCTGCCCAGTCGCTCCTACCCCAGCTTTCAAGCTCGGAGAAAAGACCAGCGACCCACTTACGATGTATCTCGAGGATGCAATGACCGTCCCTGCAAGCATGGCCGGTCTTCCAGCGCTTTCCGTTCCTGCAGGCGAAACCGAAGATGGTTTGCCAGTCGGCGCACAGCTTATCGGCCAGCGCCAGAGCGACCAGCTTCTCCTTAGCATCGCTAAACATTGCGAGGAGGCCTAATGGGGAGCTCTCCAGTAGTTTTCTTGCTTGCAACGCTCGTAGTTGGCATTTTGCTATTTATCACGATTTTGCTAACCAAGAAGCATAGCCCAAAGCTAGATCAAGAGCAGTACCAAATCGATTTCTTGAATATCCAGAATGGACTCAAGAAGGAAGAGCCAAGCAGCTACGCCATAACCATCATCAAAGGCGACAAGTTGCTTGATAAAGCTCTTTGCGAGATTGGCGCTCCTGGCCGCACAATGGGCGATCGCCTCAAAAAGGTTGGCAAAGATAAGTTCACCCAGCTCAACTCGGTCTGGCATGCACACAAGCTTCGCAATGAAATCGCCCACGAAAGCGACTTTGAGCCAAGCTACGCCCAGGCACAGCACGCACTCGAAACTTACAAACAGGCTTTACAGGATTTAGGAGCAATTTAAATGAGTGAAGAATATAAGATTACCGTCGGTATCGAATGTCACGTTCAGCTAAACACGAAGACTAAGCTCTTCAGCGCCGTCGACAACGATGCCGTAGACAAAGAACCAAACAGTTGCGTTAGCCCATTCGACTACGCACTACCAGGCATGCTTCCAGTCTTGAACAAGGAAGCTGTTCATAAGGCAGTCCAGGCTGGCCTCGCAATGAACTGCGAGATTAATCTCGAAAGCCGCTTTGACCGCAAACATTATTTCTATCCAGATTCCCCAGCTGGCTACCAGATTACGCAGATGTATATGCCAATTATTGGCGCCGGCGAGATTCATCCGGTTGGCTTTGATGCCGTCCGCATCCATCACGCCCACCTCGAAGGTGACGCTGGTAAGCTTACACACTTCGATGATTATTCTCTCGTCGATTTGAACCGTGCCGGCACGCCACTAATCGAGATCGTTTCTCAGCCAGACATTCATTCAGCCGCACAAGCTCGCGCTTACTGCGAAGAGCTTCACCGCTTGATGATTTATTCTGGCGCTTCAAATGGCGACCTCTACCAGGGCAACATGCGCTTCGACGTCAACACTTCCGTCTCGAAGACCGATGAGCTCGGTACTCGCACTGAGGTTAAGAACCTCAACTCTTTCCGCAGCGTCGAACGCGCCGTCGAATACGAAGTTGCTCGCCAGATTGCCTTGCTCGAAAAGGGCGAGAAGGTTGTCCAGGAAACCCGCGGCTGGAACGACGCCACCGGCAAGACTACCAGCCAGCGCAGCAAGGAAGTTGCCGCCGATTATCGCTATATGCCAGAACCAGATATTCCACCTGTGGTTTTGACCCAGGATTATGTCGATCAGGTCGCCGCAGACATGGCCAAGATGCCAGACTTTTACCGCGAAAAGTTCGAGCCACTTAAACTCGACGACAGCGAACGCGAAGCTATTTTGAACTACCCTCTCCTCGCAGAGCGACTCAGCGAAGTCTGCGACAAGGATGTTAAGCTCGCGCCACGCGTCGCGCACTGGTATTCCGGTGTTCTGCTTTCCGAAGAGAATCTCGACAAAGATTTCAGCCTCGCTACTGCGAATGAGCTCGCAGAGCTTTCCGAGATGGTCGAGAAAAATGAATTATCGTCAACCGCTGGTAAAGAAGTCTTTATCGGGTTGTATAATAAGAAAAACACTAGCAAGACGCCACACGAGCTCGCAAAGGAGATGAACCTCCTCCAAGAGAATGACGAGGGTGCGCTAGAGCAAATTATTGACGAAGTTTTGCAAGCTCCAGAATGCCAGAAGGCAGCAGAGGACGTGCGAAACGGCGAAATGAAGGCTATCGGCTTCTTAGTGGGACAAGTTATGAAGAAGTCGAAAGGTAAAGCCAACCCTGGTGCCGTTAATAAACTAATCCAGAAGAAATTATCATAATAAGGAGAATAAATATGTCCTACAAGAAACCAACAAAAGCAGTTATCACTGACGCAGGCTTCGCAAGTCGCTTCCTTCCAATCACGAAGACGATTCCAAAAGCCATGCTTCCACTTGGCGCAAAGCCAATCATGCAGCATGTCGTCGAAGAATGTGTTGCTGCCGGCATTAAAGATATTATTATCGTCGCAACCCCAGACGGTAAGCCAATTTATGAAGATTTCTTCGGTAACCCAGTAGAAAAGATCGAGAAGCAGCTCGCTTCCCAGGGCAAGTCCGATCGCTTCGAAAGCGTCAAGCAGGTCCTCGATATGGCAAATGTTACCGTTATCGAGCAGGATCAGAGCCTCCCATACGGCAACGGCTCCCCAATCGTTAGCGCAAAGCCATACCTCAACGACGACGAAGCTTTCGTTGCTCTCTATAGCGACGACCTCGTATTCGGTGAAGGCGACGTAAAGACTTTGCTCGAAGCTTACGAACAGAATCCAGAAGCAAAGGCAATCATTACCGCACAGGAAATGCCAGAAGAAACCTGGAAGAAGTACGGCATGATCGCGCTTGCAGACCCAGAGAAGATGACTCTCGATCATATCGTCGAGAAGCCAGCAACCCCAGAAGAATCCCCATCCAACCTCACTTCTTATGGTCGCTACTTGCTAACTCCAGATGTATTTAAGTATCTTGTTCCTGGCAACACTGGCCTAGATAACGAGCTCTGGACCGTCGACGCAATTACTCGCCTCACTCAGGACGGCGACGTCATCATTACTAAGAGCAAGGGCAAATGGCTAACCACTGGTGATCCAGCAAACTTCTATGCTGCTTACCAAGAATTCATGAAGATGGAGGAGAATAAGTAAGATGGAGACACCGGCTTGGATTCTAGTTATTATCCTCTCGGTCACTCTTTTCATCTTTCTCGTCGTTGGTATCATTCTTCTTATTGGCCTAATTCGTGTCACGAAGGAAGCCAAGAAGATCATGATTCAAGGACAAGGCATCGCTGAAACTGCAAGTGATATCGCGGACAATGTTCGCGACTTCACTACAGTCGGCGGTTTGGTGCGATATTTCGTTGACAACTACGTCGATCGCGGCGGTCGTCGCAAGCGTAGTGGCGCAAAGAAAGAAAGCTCGGCAAGCAAAAAGACCGAGACGGAGGATAAAGCAGATGAGTAAAAACTGCTGCGACAAATGCAATTGTGATGATTGCAGGTGCAAAAAAGGTGGTTCTAAGTTCGCAATCGGCGCAATTCTAGGCGCCGCTGCTGGCGCAATCGCTGGCGTACTTATGGCCCCAAAATCCGGCAAAGAAACCCGCAAAGACCTTAAAGAATACGGCGACAAAGCCATCGAAGAAGGAAAGAAAACCGGTAAGAAGGTTTGGGATAAGGCCGAAAAGACTGGTAAAGATATCAGTTCCAAGTTCAAGAAATCTGGCGCTAACGACAAAATTGAAGACGCCATCGACGAAGTCAAAAAGAAAGCAAAAGATATCAAAGAAGATATCGAAGACAAACTCGACGACTTGGATAACTAAAACAAAAAAGATCGCTCTTCGGAGCGGTCTTTTTGTTGGTGCTATTTCTTGCTTGGGGTTTTAAAGATATTATTGCGGAAGAGAATCTTCTTCACGTAAGCCATCACCGACTTCGCTTCCTCGACGCGCATAATCCAGCAGCTAATCAGGTAAACAATGAAGCTAATCGCTGTAATTGCGCAGAACTTCGGGAAGGTACTAAAGAAGGAGTTATTACTGGAGCGAAGAGGCAAAACGCGCGTCATCGCATAACAAGCAACACCTGCAATGAGAGCGGAAACCACAATGCGCGAGACGGACTTCCCGAAGTCTTTATTGAAGAGCTTGTGATCCATGGCGCGGTTCTGGAAGATTAGAAGCACGGTCGACTCGAAGAGCGTACCAAAGGAAATTGCATAAGCCAAGCCTTCCGGACCAAAGCCGAGCTTGTAGAGCAAGAACATGAAGGCCGACTGACAAATGAAAGTAATAACCGAAATCGTGAGCGGCGTCTTCGTATCCTGGCGTGCATAGAAACCGCGCGACGCAATATGAAAGACCGAGCCACACACAATCGCCACAACGAACGAGCCAAGAATACTAGCAATCTTTGGGTCGCCACCATTCTTGATAAAGTTCACAACATAACCGCGCGCGAAGAACGCAACCACCGCGACCGGCAAAGCAATCCACAAAATCGCACGATATGCGCGACGGAAAGTATTCATGAATGCTTCCCTATCTTTTCTGGCGGCGTCCTGGCTAAGCTGCGCAAAGAAGGCGGTCGAAATCGCCACACCAATCAAGTTCACTGGCATTGCCTGCAAGCTATTAGCCTGCTGGAAGGCACGAATCGACTGCTCGCCCATGCGCGAAGCAAGGTTAGTATTAAAAATGCCCGTAACGTAATCAATGCCCTGGTCGAGCGAACGAGATGGCAAAAGTTTCAAAACCGTGCGGAAGCCCTTATTCTTCCAAGAAATCTTAAAGTTATAATCGAAGCCAAGACCAATCAAGCCGATCACGCTCACGATAAGCTGCAAAAGCGCACCAAAGACCACGCCGATTGCGACACCCATAATACCGCCCTCGAAGAGCTGAACGCCAAAGATATTAATACCCTTCGTAAAGCTAAGAATACCGACAATAATACCAATGTTATAGAGAGCTGGCGCCGCAGCACAGAAGACAAAGCGACCAACCGCCTGCTGCATACTGTTCAAAACGGTCGTAATCGCAAACAAGAATGGGTTAATCGCAATCACACGCATCATACTAATCGCGAGCGACATAGATGATTCATTCAAGCCCGGCGCGACAATATAACGCACGAGCGGATCGGCAAAGATAATCATGGCCACCGAAGCAATCAAGCAAAGCATCGCCAAGAAGTTAAGCGTGCTTGCGCTGAGCTCCCAAGCCTCATCTTTATTCTTTGCAACAAGGCGCTCGTTTAAGATTGGAATAAAAGTCACCGAAAGCGCGCCAGAAGTAATAATGAAGTACAAGAAATCCGGAACCGTAAATGCGGCCGTGTAAGCATCGAGGCCGGCCGGATAAGTATCATAGTACATCGAGTTTAGCCAGCGATCACGAAAGATGCCAAGCAACGCGGATACCAAAGTAGAGCTCGCAATCACGAGCGAAGCAGCTTTAATTGAAAGTTTTGCATTAACCGCCGAAACAGCGCTACGGACATAATTTCTTCTGCGTGCCATATCAACAATTATAACTAATCGCGCGCTTTTTATCTATTGTGCGCAGGACTTCATCATGGAGATATCAAAGTCGTTCGGCACGAACAACTGCGACTCGAGCCATTCCTTAGCGCGCTCGATTAGGCGCTCATCCGTATCGGAACCCTTGCAATAATCAGGGGAAATTTTCAGCCTATTACCGCCAACCCAGCGTAGCGCAAAATCAGTTCCTTCCTCCGTGCTAAGCTCAACTGGAAGATAATTCTGAATCAGCGAGGAGTGACGCGTCGCCGAGGCAAACAACTCCGAATCGTAGCGCCAAATCTCGACATTATTCTCCAAAATCGCCATGTAGTTCGACTCGCCATTGAGCTTCAGCTCATATTCTTTGCTATGATTCAGCTTTAACTTTGCACTTATCTCGGAACCATTCGCATTAATACTATCCGCTTGAATTAGAAGCGTTTTTGCGTCAGGATTAACGTTCTTGAAGTACACTAGAAGCGCTTTACGGTATTCGTTCGTCATATTCTCACTCAAACCATAGCCTTCCAAGATGCGGAAGTTCTCTAGCTCGTAACCTTCGAGCGGCTCATCGGTACGAATAGATACGCAGTGGTTGGTCTCATATTTCCAGTGCTGCTTATCCGCACATTCAACGCGCACCGCAAACGACTCGTCCGCAGTCGAAAAACCAGCACCCCAGTTAATCTGCACAAACATACTAATCTGAAGTAGCTCGCTATCGATATACATCGAGCCATAACTCTGCGCTTCGCCCTCAGCAATCACCTCAGAACCATCCTCACGCAGAATAAACTTTGCATCAAATTTCTTTTTGCCAGAATTTAGCTGCGTAACTTTTTCGATCTCTCGATAAAGAGACTGGCGCACGCTCGGTGTCACATTACTAAACTTCTTATCGAAATTCTTGATGCCAACTTTTGCGTGCATGAAAGATTCGGAAACGCCAGCGATAAACAAGATTGCTGCGATTACTAAACCAGCAATCAAGCCAACCTTCTTCCACCAACTCTTATTATCTTTCTTAGCCATTACTTCCCCTGCTTTCCGAGCGCCAACTCGTCTTCGTTAATTTCGGTAGATAAATAAGTAAATTGATATGGATGCGCAGAATTAGCAAAATAACTCAGCGGGCGAGTTTTTACCTCGGCGAGCGTATCAGGATAAGCCGCTTCAATCGTCGTAACATTGCCATTCTCTATCGCGACAACAATGCCGGTATGGCCACATTTTTCAGCGCCACAGTAGGTCGTTCCCTGAGTCACACTAAACACCGCCATCGGTTTCGGATCAGTGCCCGTACCAAAGTTTGGATAAGATTGTTTCAGGAAGTAGGCCGTATCGCGCCCGTTACCCCAAACACGATTTACCTTACCCACGCTAGTAAAGCGCTGCACAAAATAAGCCACAAAGCTAACGCAGTTTTTCTTCGTGCCAGCAGGCAAATTATAGTCGGCAACCGTTACAGCATTACTGTTGTAGTAGGAAGCAATTTTCTTCGCTTCAGCCTCACTCAAGCTCAAATCCGAATCGCTCAAGCTCGCGCATTTGTTGGAAGACTCATCCCTAGCATCAGCAAGCTCCGGCGCAATCTTGTTCCAAAGCGCCGCCTCGCCCGCATTTTCTTGAAGAGAGACGCTATATTGTTCGTGAATGCCTTTAAGAATGGTTGCGAGATAAGACCAGCTAGATTCGTCAGCATTTTTCTCGAGATTCCAGGTCGAACCGTCATTTTTGTCGCCAATATAGCCAACCACTGCAACCACGATTCCGCCATCACGATTATGACTGCCCATAGCAGCACTCGAAAGCTTCGCCGAGAAGTGTTGATAAACACGCTTGTTGCGCAAATCCACCGTAAAGTGTGGGAAGTTTCCACTCGAGTACAAATCTAGCGAATTCGAAACATAGCCAGCCGCAGTGTCAACTGGCGCAACGAACTCCAAAACCACCTTATCTGGGCCGTTATTATTATCTTTAGGGCTCTTCGTGGTAAAACTCAAGCCATAGCCAAGACTCGTTATCTTATTCTCAGCACTAGTTCCAAGCACCTCCGCTCGCGAGTAGCCCGGCAAGGAGCTCGCAACCATATAGCCGCTCTCCCAGCGAATGCCACTCGTGCCAGCAGTCGCCGAACAGTTACAATCGTCACCGACAAAATTCGCCGTATCGGTCTTCGACTCGCCCGCGCGATTCTTTGTAGCATTCTCAAGCATGCTCGGATAACTCTTCGCAAGATCCGATGATAGCGCCCAGTCTAAAGTCTTGGCACGCGTCTCGACCGCCTCGATATATTCTGAAACTGACGCCACATAATCTGGCGCAGTCGCATACCCTGCCGCCTTAATCGCTTCAAGGTACTTGTATGGATTCGTAATTGTCGGCTCAGCAAAAACTCCATGCGCAGAATATAGCGAAGAGTTGCGCTGAATAAACTCATAATAACCGCGCCAGCCCGCCTCTGGGCTTGCGTAGCTAAAAGCATTGTCCGGATTACTATCTACGGCGCCAAGACCAAAGAAATTATTGCGCGTGGTCGCATAGTAAGAAGTACCTGCGCCAGATTCAATAATACTCTGAGCCATAACAGCCTCCCACGGAATACCAAATTCAATCGAGAGCTGCTGTGCGGTTTCGTGCCAGCGATCCACCCATTCGGACTGATGCTTCGACAATCCAGCAGTTGCCTCGGCATCAGTTTTACTAACGCTCAAACTGTCGTTCAAGCTACACTTTGACGGTTCATAATAGCGAACTCCCGCCGCGCTATCTTCGTCCTCGCGTGTACTCGAATTAATCGCGAAACTCAAGTCGGCCTTCAAGCCAGCAAGCGCCAATGCAGCAAATACAGCTAGGCAGCCCCCTTTAATCCTCATCCTCTTCCTCTTCGATGCTGTTGGTGCGCTCGATTTTTACTTCATAGTCGCCCAAACTATAGCCAAGCTCGGCCAGCTTCTTCTCCATCTTCGAACCAAGGTCCGCATTATCGTTTACCAACTTCAAGCAGTAGCTACGCTCGCAATCTTCACCCTTCGACAAAGTTGCAGTTTTAGAGCCATGATCTTCCGAAACCACAATCGGCAGCAAATCTAGAATCGACTTTGTTCGGTTATAGTAATCGACGAACACTTTTGCCTCGTCGTCGCCAACGAGTGCTAGACGCTCAATTTCTTCCTCATGTCCGAGGTAATAGTCGAAATTGCCGCCAGCTCCAGTAGCATAGCAATTAATCGATTTAGTTTCATTCTTAGCGATATCAAAGTCGATCGTCTTAGTTTCCAGTTCGTCGCCAGAAATTTCGAGCTTATGCGAGCCAGAGCGAATCTTTATAGTGCCACTTTTAATCTTTCTGCCATCAAGTTTCACAGTCGCAGTACTCGGAGCGACCAACAAGACAAGCTCAGAGTCCTTAGCTAAGACTGTTGTAAGAATTACAACGCTGCATAAGATAATGGCGGCCGGTACAAACAAAAAAACTGGGTTGAACTTTCGTTTACGAGTTCTTTTCTTCTGCATATGCTTTTATTTTAGCACAAGCAGAAAACCCAGTTTTTTATCTAAATTAAGCGTGTAGCTTTGCTTCTGCTGGAAGCTTTGCGTCCTTTAGGAGCGCGTCAACTTCGTCAGCCTCGAGCGTTTCCTTTTCGAGCAGAGCCTCAGCAAGCGTATCCAAAAGCTTACTGTTTGCCTTCAAGACAGCCTCTGCGCGACTGCGTGCCTCGCGGTTCAATTCGAGAATTTCTGCGTCGATTCGCTCAGAGGTCTTTTCGGAATAAGTACGAGCACGGTCGCCGAAGAAGTTTACCTCGTCCGAGTTAAACACCTGATCGCGCAACTTATTACCCAAGCCCTCTTCGGAAACCATCTGACGAGATAGCTCAGCTACGTGCTGCAAGTCCGAGCTTGCGCCAGTAGTAACGCCATCATAGCCAAAGATTAGACACTCTGCGACGCGGCCGCCCATAGCACGAGCGAGCACATCCTTGAGTTCGTAAACATTCTTGTAGCTACGATCTTCTGGAGGAAGGAACCAAGTCACACCGCCAGCATGACCGCGCGGAATGATCGTAATCTTGTGAACTGGATCGGAATCTGGCAAGACATGGCCAACAATTGCATGGCCCGCCTCATGATAAGCCGTAATCTTACGCTCGTGGTCGTTCATAACCTTAGACTTGCGCTCTGGGCCAATCGCGATACGTTCAAAGGCGCCAGTAATATCTGCGTTCGTAATTTCCTTATGATCTTCGCGAGCAGCCGTAATTGCAGCCTCGTTAGCGATATTTGCAAGGTCTGCGCCACTACTACCAGCAGTCTTTGCAGCGAGCGCATCAAGATCAACATCCTTAGCGACCGGCTTGTTCTTGAAGTGAACCTTCAAAATCTCAATACGGTCCTTGCGCTCCGGCAAAGCGACATTAACATGGCGATCAAAACGACCAGGGCGAAGCAATGCCTTATCCAACATATCGATACGGTTGGTTGCGGCGATTACGATAACGCCGGTCTCGTTCTCGAAACCATCCATCTCGACGAGGATCTGGTTCAAAGTCTGTTCGTCCTCACGACCAGCACCACCACGAGCGTCGCGCTTATGCGCAACAGCATCAATCTCATCGATAAAGATAATACTTGGAGCATTTTTCTTAGCCTTCGCAAAGAGGTCGCGAACACGGGAAGCACCAACACCGACAAACATTTCAGCAAATTCGGAACCAGAAATCGAGAAGAAAGGCACGCCAGCCTCGCCAGCAACAGCGCGAGCCATCAAGGTCTTACCAGTACCAGGATCACCAGCAAGCAAAACGCCGCGAGGAATCTTCGCACCAACACGCTCGTATTTCTTTGGATTCTTAAGGAAGTCAACAATTTCGCTCAAATCCTGCTTAGCAGCTTCATTACCGGCCACATCATCGAAGACAACTTTCTTCTTCTCATTGCCATAAATGCGAGCCTTGGCCTTACCGAAGCCCATAGACTGATTATTCATATTCTGAGCCTGGCGCATCATGTGACTCAAGAACAAGATCACGAGTACGGTCGGAAGAACAATTAGCGCAACATCAAAGACTGTACCCCAAACATCCTTAGTCTCTTCAACCTTAATCGAGACTTTGCCGGCCGTAATTGCCTCTTCAAAGCCCTGCTCTTGCAAAGTGCCAGAGCCTTCCTTACGAGAAACCATATTTGGCAAGTCGGTCTCAGGGCGTGGTTTTACGTGGAGCTCGTTACCACGGACAGTAATCGTCTCAAGCTTTTCCTCGTTGGCATAAGTAAGAATTTCCGTAAGGGATTTTTCGACCTCGCTATTGCCAGAGCCAGTCAAATTAAAGAAAACTGAGCACCCAAGCGCGATTACGATAATCCAGAAAATACCCAAGCGCAAAGCATTGAGAGCCTTGTTTGGCTTCTTAGATTTTTTCTTTCCAGCTGTCTTTTTGTATTCTGGCATAAAACTCCCTAATAACTCTTTAATATGGTCAAAAATAACCTCGAATATCTATAGTATATCATCTTAGACGCCCAGAAAAGCTCAAAGGTCCAAAATGACCCTGTTTTTTGAGTCTAGCCAATCAGCTAATCTGCCCTTGATATTGATTTTTTCATTGATTTGTGTTATAATATACAGGACCGTGGTCCCTTTTGGGTTCTTGGCTGTACCTTAGTATTAGTTGCATTTTCTTCGGTTCAGCACCCTTGGGGCCTTATGGATTCTATATCGCTCGCGTACGCGAAAGGAGCTTTTATATGAGAAAGATTTTTACGGATTTAAGCGAGGCAGCTTCTATTCTTTGGAACTACTCAAAACCCCTTGCGGTCGCAATCATAATCGTTTGTGGCCTTCTGGCACTGCCAATCATGATCGTCATTGCGGCAATATACATTGTCTTCGTGCTCTTTGCGGCACTTGGCAAGGTTATCGCTGCAATCGACAGAATCATCAATGACGGCACCGAACTGCACCCCAGAATCAGCAGATACCTACATATGATCATTGGAGGAGCAATTGCCGTCGTTGTAGGCATGGCTTTTTTCAACAGAACAGTTATCGATACTTCAAGTTTAAAAAGTTATCGCAAAACAACCACAAAAGCCTATAAACATTGCGAAGAGCTGAAGGGAGTTGACATAAGCGCATGGCAGGCCGACACCTACAGTTTATACACAAAGGGCGCCGACAACTTCTGTATAGTCAGAGTCGCAAATGGCGAAAACGTTGACCCCTATTGCGATCTGATTTATCAGAACGCAAAGAATAACGGAAAACTCTTGGGCGCATATTTCTACTGCGACCAAGACACTTGGAATGTATTTGACCCCGTCAAGCATGCTAAGTGGTGCGCCCAGACAGTTGAAGGCTACCTTGGTTGGACGGTATTCTTTCTTGATATCGAAAACGACGACAACTTAGTCGACACAGAATGGGCTAAACGTTGGTTGGAAGCCTGGTACGAAGAGACTGGCGTAACCGCCTGCCTCTACATGAATCAGGACACAGCCGAGCGCAACCCTTGGTCCCGTGACATAATCGAGAACACTCCACTTTGGGTCGCCAATTACAACGGCGAGCCAGACCTTAGTGACAACTGGAAAGTCATTGCTCATCAGTTCACAGACACCCCGGTCGACAGCGACACGTTCTTCGGAACTGCTGAAGATTGGTGGAAGCTTTGCGAGCGTAAACAGAAATGACCAACAAAAAAAACGAGAAAATGCAACAGCCCTCCCGGCAACGGGAGGGTTTTCTCATGCCAATTTTTTGTCACTTTTTATAAAAATATCGATTTTTATCATAAAAAATAGCCAAATGTTAACTTTCGTTGCGCAAATGTAATGCGTAGTTGGTGGTTAATTTTTGTTGCGTCAACTATAATTAACGCATAAATTTTAATAAATTTAAGAAACATTAATATGTCATTACCAGAAAGACTAACAAAGCTTCGCAAGCTTGCCGGACTATCTCAGGAAGAAGTCGCAGACAAGCTCGAAGTTACAAGGCAAACCGTATCTAAGTGGGAAACAGGACAATCAAGCCCAGATTTAGACAAGGTCTTGCCTCTATGTAATCTATATAACGTCACTCCAGACGAACTTCTCCATGAGGGTGGCTCTCAGGAAGCAGACGAAGTAAAAGCGCAAAACGAAGCTCAGCGTGCAACTGAATTGGCCGATAAAATTATGGCAAAGAGAAAATTAATCGGCATTCTTGGCGGCGTCATGCTCTACTTCGTCGCGATTGCATTTATTATGGTTGCAATCCCAGTCTTGATGATTAATCCTATCGTCGCCTCAGCAATTTTCCTATTGCTATTCGCAGGCGCAACCGTATTAATCAACTACTCGGCGATAGTTAACAAAACGAAGAAGGAAGCAAAAGCCAAGACGAAAGAAGACAAGAAAAAGAATAGCATCGAAAGCATTATTGCGCTCTCGATCCTAATTATTTATCTAACTTCCAGCTTTATAACCATGGCATGGCATGTCACTTGGATCATCTGGCTGCTTTACCCAATCGCAAAGGAAATCGCATCGCTCATTATCGATATGAACGACGAAAAAGGAGACAACTAATATGGCTCAAAAAGATAAAACATTATCCGTATTTTTAATAATTCTATTATCATTCGCAGGCTTGGCCGTGATTGGTTTCTTCTGCTTCGCGATTATGTCCACAAGGTCAGGTGGCTTCAATTTTCATATCGGCTTCAACGGCTCCGATTATGTCGATAATCTTGTACTAGAAAAAGAGTTCGACATGAATAGCATTAGCCTCGTTGATGTCACTCAGGACTATGGCGATATCGAGATTGTTTCTAGTGCTATCGAAAATAATACTAAGATTACCATTAAAGCTTACGCAAAGGACGAGAGTAAAGTTAAGGCCTATAACGAAGGCGCCACACTCTATGCACTTAGCAACCCAGATAATTGCAATTTCCTGTGCTTCAACCAGAACGGCGTTAAATTCTTAATTACGATTCCAGAAAGCTATACCGGCAACTTCAATATCGAGAGCGACTATGGCAAAACTCGTATCGGCAGCTTCAAGGATGCAAGCGTCGAAGCTACTAGTGACTACGGCGATATTGAGGTAGCAGACGCCAAGAATCTACATCTAGAACTCGATGCTGGCAATGCTAAGATTGGTGGCTGCTATGGCAGACTCGACATCAAGAACGATATGGGTAACGTCGAAATCGACCACCTCGAGTTAAGCGAGAATTCATCAATCGAGCTTGACATGGGCAACGTTACTATTTCCGATGTTGGCACCGCACACGTTATTGCGAATGTCGATCTCGGCAACTCTGACATCCAGAAGCATAATGACGACTCAACAATCATTCTGACAATTCAGAACGACATGGGCAACGTCACCGTCAGATAACTCCTTTAACACCTCAGCAATGGGGTGTTTTTTGAGGCAAAAAAATAAGCCCGAATGGGCAAATTTCTCGAAATGGTCGGGGTTAGCAGGCTCGAACTGCTGACCTCGCGCTCCCAAAGCGCGCGCGCTACCAACTGCGCCAAACCCCGTTAATCTGTTTGATAGAGGTATTATAACACATCCATGCTAAAATAGAAAGCATGAATAAGTTTTTCAGGGAGAATCAGAGAAAAATTTGCATTTTGTTCCCTGTTTTACTTGGGCTCATCTATTTAGTCCTCTGCCTTCCACGCCTCAGCGTCTCCATAACCGCCGACGAGGCTCGTTTGGATTTTGCCAGCAGACTAAGTTTTAGCGAGATTCTGAGCGGAGATTACGAATATAGCCAGCCTCCGCTTACGGTTTTTATCTTCAAGATTTGGGGGACACTTTTCGATCACAATATCATTACAACTAGGTTCCTATCTACAATCTTCGGCATCATTACGATTCTCTTTACTTTTAAGTTCGTAAATTACAAATACAAAACAAAGGCCGCTTGCCTCAGCTCCGCCCTACTCACTCTCTGCCCATTCTTTGTCTATTGCGGCAGCATAATTTGGTTCTGCACACTTTTCGCGGCACTCTTCGTAATTTCGAGCTTCCTATTACAACTCTACCTAGATAACCGCGAGAAAAAGTGGCTTATTCTGTATTTTGTAGTCGCGACGCTTGGGATTTGGACTCACTATCTCTTTGTTTTGGTCTGGCTCGTCCATATTGTTTATCTGGGTATTTGCAAGAGATACAAGGAATTGCTCGGATTCGTAGCGCCAATTCTACTTTTCGCGCCATGGTTCCACGTAATGGTGTCGTATTTTGCAGGCGCCCACAAAACAACAACCGACTTCCAGTTAAGCTCACTGGCAAATTTCTGGACAGAGGTCACCGGACTAATCAGTACTGGCGCTCTCAAAAATCTAGCCATACTAATCATAATTACATACACGATTGTTTTCGCATTTCTACTCTTCAGAAACAAACGCCAAAAATTCTTCGCCCTAGCCTTCATTATTCCGATGTCTACAATCGTAATTCTCTGCGCACTACGCGTCATGCCTTTGCCGCCAGCCCGCTGTCTTATCTGCGCGATTATATCTATGCCAGTTTTTATGGGGATCGCCATTGCCAGAAGCCCAAAGAAGCGTTGGCGCAACCTATCCTTCATCGTTATCATTGCTGCTAGCTCAGTTCTAGGCCTATTCAATCTTTACGGCGATAACTGCTCGGCCATCGCTTGCTCGGACGCAGATAGGGTTTTCCTGGACGTCGAAGCATTCGCTCTGGAGGGCGAACCGATCGTAACTCACGAACAGGATTTATTCGTGGAGCTTAAGTTCTACGAAACCGACAGTCACCCCGTAATCTCGCCAGACGAAGTCGGAGAGTCCGATTACTGGCTAGTCGCCACCAGCGAAGCTACTATCGATAAGGACGTTTACGACGTATTCTCCAACGCAACACTCAATTACTCAAAAAGCTACTACCTCTACAAGCTGAGCCGAAAGTAGTCCGCCCCTCTATTAGATATGATATAATCGGTTCATCGGGGCGTGGCGCAGTTGGTAGCGCGCGCGGTTCGGGACTGCGAGGTCGCCCGTTCAAGTCGGGTCGCCCCGACCATTAAAGACGAGCCATTAGGCTTGTTTTTTATTGAGCAATATTTTGATAAGTTCTTCTGGGTTCTTCACGATACGCTCAGGCTTCATCTTTTCTAGTAATTTCGGATGCGAATTTGCCATTGCGTAGCCATCATACTTCTGAATCATCGCAAGATCATTCATATCGTCACCAAGCACGACAACATCGCCCGTAATCTTACGAGTCTTCTTCAAATTTCCAATCGCATTCTCTTTGCCAGAGTCGACCGGCACAATATTTATGAAGCTCTTATACTCTGGGCCAACCCATTCGAGGCTACTTGGCAAAGCATTGCGCTCGATATGGAGCTTGTAGTCTTCATTACCAAAATGCAACGACATCTCAAAGAACAACCTCTCTGCCATTCGTGGCTCGAGCAACCAAACGCGAATCTTACCAATCGAGGCAATTGGCACCTGATATTCCTGTAGATAGCCGTGATATGAAACCAGCGCTTCTTTCTCAGAGTAAACCGTACGCACAAAACTTAGAATTTGCGCAATCTGGCGAGACTCAAAAACCGTCTCGTCTATCAGTTTTTCAGTTTTAGTTTCAGTAGTGAAGCTGCCGTTGTCGGTAATCAAAAAATCGGCGCAGTCGTGATATGCAGGAAAATTGCGGCGCATACTAGGAATGCCGCGACCAGTGGCGAGACCGAACACGTGTCCGGCTGCACGCCACCGCTCTGCGGCTTTGAGATTTCTATTGTACTGCGAAAAATCGAGGTCAGTATGTTCCCAAAAAGTGCCGTCGACGTCACAAAATAGATTCATCTATCTTACATCCCCGGAATACGGAAGGCGCCTGGATCAGGATTTGCTGCTGGCGCTGGTGCTGCGGCTGGAGCCTGAGCTGGGGTAGCCGGATTTGCTACCGGCTGAGCTACTGGAGATGCCGGTGCTGCGGCTGGGCGTGGAGCCAAAGTTGGAGCGGCTGGAGCCTGGACTACAGGAGCCGCAGCAACTGGAGTGGCTGCTGACTGAGCATTATTTAGAGCACGAGCGACGTCGCCCTGGCTTGGCATAGTTACAGCTGGCATAACTGGAGTATGCTCTTCGGCTTTCTGAGCTGCAGCCTTTTTAGCCTGGAATTCGGCAGCAATTTCATTTGCAGTTGGGATTCTACCGGTTGGAGCCTCAGAAACCTTCGGCTCTACTGGCGCAGTTTGGACTACGGGAGCGGCTTTTGGAGCTTCATTTGAAGGGAATGCTGGAGGCATCATGCCAGCATCAAAAGGAGCTGGCGGTGGAGGCAAAACATTACCATCCGTTGGGAGCGCATTTGGAATTGCGCTCGGCTCGTTGATATCTTCATGAATTGGAGCTAGATCTGGAGCCTTGGTATTAACTACTGGCTCGGCAATCGGCTCAGCTACTGGCTCAGCTGCCGGCTCTTCTGGCTTAGAAACGAATTCTTTTGGTGGCTTTGGCGGAAGAACATTACCGTCTTTAGCTGCGCCGTGCTCAGCATTAACCTTTGCGAAGATTGCGTCCTTTGCGGCCTGATTCTTCTCGGCTTCCGCTTTCTCACGAGCGGCCTGCTCCTCGCGCTTGCGCTTTGCCTCCTCCTCAGCCTTAGCCTTTTCGTCGGCGCGCTTTTGCTGAACCTCAGCAACAATGCGATCAGTCTCAAAGCTTGCATCCTTTGATTCTGGAGCCTTAGTCTCTTCTGGCTTCTCTTCTTCCTTTGGAGCAGAATCGGAATCTGGCGTTATTGCTGGCTTATCCGCCTCGTCATGTTTATGCTCGGACTTAGATTCATCCTTTTTGCCCTGGTGAGCAATCTCGAAATTAGTCGGATCGGCTGGTTTTTCGTCTTCAGTCTTTTCTTCAGGCTTCTTTTCCTCTTCTTCGGATGTCTTTTCTTCTGGCTCTTCCTTAGACTCTTCTTTTTCTTCCTGTTTTGGCTCTTCTGGAGCAGCCTGAGCGGTCAAAATATCGACAGGGATATTCTTAGCAATTAGCTGCTGGTTTGCGCCATAAGAAAGCAAGTTCGAAGCGACAGAGAGCGTATCGGCAGTCGTGCGCTCATTCGAGAAGCGGTTCGTAGCAGAAATGACACCGGTAAGCATTGCAGTCGCCGTATTCTCGTCAATAAGAGGAGACTCTGGATCCTGCAAATCAATCGTGAGGCGATAAATCATCTCACAGACAGAGGAGGCGTTCGGGTCGCCCCATTCAATATCACCGAAGCTACCAGGAGCGGCTGGCGAGATATTAATCGAGCTAGCATCATGCTTAATGCGTCCATACTCAACCAAAGCGGAGTCAAGTTCACCTTCGCTTTTAACATTCAAGGCAATCACGAGGTCAACATTGAAGTCGCCGTGACTGAATTCCAGGTCTTTCTCATTAAGAGTAGTCTTATATGGCGTAATAAAGACTTTCACGAAATCGCCATCAATCTTGTAGCGAATATGATCGGCCTTCTCTTTATCAAGGGCGATAATGAAGTCCTGAAGACTGTTTGTATTGGTCTCAAAAGTATTCTCCGGCTGGAGGAATGAGATGATATTTGGGGTATTACCAGAGAAGATAGCTGTAGCGTGCTTGCCAAACTTATCCATGACGAGCGCGAGCGAAAGCGCTGCGGTAAGCTCATCAATGCTTGGATCTTTCGAGAGCGCAATCAAGATATTGCTCGAATTGCGAACCCTCTCAGACACCTGAGCTAGAGTATCTACGCCGGCAGATGTTTTGTCTTTATTTGCCATTGTTGTTTTCTTTTTTATTTTGACCTGTTATATCTCGAGAATAGCACAAGCGTTTCAAGATTGCAAGAGATGCAACCAGATTGGCTTCAGATTGCGCCCCTTTACATTTCATGATTTTTCGCGTATAATATTGAATTAATTGTATAACTAATATTTAAAGGAAAAGTTTTTAATGCCGATTATTAAATCTGCGAAGAAGGCTGCGCGCCAAGCTATCAAGCGCAAAGCTAAGAACGAAGCAATCAAGAAAGAGATTGCAAGCGCCCGCAAGGCTGTCATGAAGAATCCTAGCAAAGAGAACGTCTCTGCTGCACAGTCCGCTTATGACAAAGCTTACAAGAAGGGTTTGATCAAGAAGAATACTGCAAGCCGCCGCAAGGCAAAGATTGCAAAGCTTGCAAAGGCTGCAATGGCAAAGCCAGCTGCAAAGAAGGCTGCTGCTAAGAAGACCGTCGCTAAGGAAGCTCCAAAGACCGTCAAGAAGACCGCAACCAAGGCAGCTCCAAAGACCGCAGCTAAGAAGACTACTGCAAAGAAAACCACTAAAAAAGCTGACTAATAAAAAATCCCCCGTTAAGGGGGAATTTTTTGTGCTTAGCGACGAATTGAAAGATGGCCTTCGTCGTTGCCCTCTTCTGGACCAACAACTTCACCCTGCACCGCCGGCTTAACCTCAGGAATATCTTCAATATCATGAGTGGCCGATTCGATAATTTCCGCATAAGTACGATCGATCGGTAGCGCATCTTGAATACCCAAAACGCCAAAAGTCTCAATCAAATCTTGGCGAGCTTCTTCTGGAGATTCGTCCTCGTCCAAGATAGTTTCAATTTTTAGATAATAATCCTCAAGATTATCGATCTTGTCGATATAGAGGCGAACAGTATCGCCCATCTGAAGCTCTTCGCGGCGACGGCTAATTTCGGCTTTCAGCTCATAGCCAAGGCTATAAATAATATGCGCAGCCTCAGTATAGTCGCTCACGGTCGTGCGGTGAATCACATCCATGCCAGTCTTAGCAAAATGTTGGCGCATAACAAGCGCATAAATCGTCTCGTTATCTTGTCTAACAACAGTGCGCAGCGAAAGGCGCGGCTTAGAGAGATTACGATCGAAATTCTTTGGCACAAAGATGCGGTCGTGCTGCCAATATGGAGTTTCGAAAGAATAGTTGATTTCGTTAAGGGTCGCGATTAGGTCGTAACGATTAGATAGTTTGGTTTTTACGATAGCTTTTTTCATTTTTCCTCCTATTCGACCACTTTGCCGTCGACGATTTTCGCGCCAGCACGCGCTTTGTTTGCCCACTCATCGGCCAGCTCGTTACCTTCCGTGCCAACATGGCCGCGCGTCCATTCTAGCTTAACGCCAGGATTCGCCTTAAAAGCCGCGTAAAGCTCCTGAACGAGATCAAGATTCTTGATTTCGCCAGTCTTTTTCTTCCAGCCATTACGCTCCCAGCCTGGAGCCCATTTTGTAACTACATTAATCCAAAACTCGCTATCGGTCGTAATCGTATCGCCAGCTTCCGCAAGGCCAAATGCAGCAATTAGCGCACAGGCTTCCATGCGAATATTCGTAGAATTCTTTTCGCTACCGAGAGCCACCGGCTGCCCGTCACAGATTACGGCGTAACCGCCATTGCCAGGATTAGGAATTGCTGAACCATCGGTATAGAACTGTTTCATAGCTCTAGTATAGCACGGCAACAGCTATGTTTAAGAGGGGCCTTATCTGATATAATGAAGCTATGCCCGCGTGGCGGAATTGGTAGACGCGCTAGCTTCAGGTGCTAGTGTCTTTACGGATGTGCTAGTTCGAGTCTAGTCGCGGGCACCACTGTTTTAAAGGCGAGATTCGCCTATTTTTTATGATAAAACCTCGTCATTTTTGCATTTTTTGATTTTTATGGTATAATTAGATTCTACTTTCCAGTCGTACTTTTTAAACTTTGCTAAGGGAAAGATTCACATTCAGCCCAGGCAGGAGCCTGATAAAGACTTTTCAGGAGGCAATAGTCATGAAAAAAGACAATACTATGACATTCGCAGCAAATTGGTCTATCCAGGATTGGATACTAGTCCTTTCATTTGAGCTCACCGAGAGCGAAATGAGAGACATAAGCGCAAAATTCTCCGACGTCCAGAAAGGCAGAGCATCTAGCCGCAACTTCAACCAGCCCTGCTGGATTTACGGCAAGATCTTCAACCACCCCGATTTCGACAACAATGCAGGCATTCTGACATCTCGCATTAAATGCGCCGAGATGGTCGACAATTCACTCTACATCGACACAGATAGCGGAAGCCGCTATAGACTCGAAGGCGGCGTAGAGGGCATTGGAATTCGTGATGGCGAAAACATTACGGTCGAATGCATCAAAGACGGCAAGACATGCCGTTACGTTTTGTAACTTCTTCCCTATTCTCGATCTGCGCGTGAGACTCTGACGGACAAGTCAGAAAGGCCCAATGCAGATTGAACTAGCATCACAAGCCGGTTCTTCCGAGAAAATCCCAGCAAAAATCCCCGATCGTACAGGTCGGGGATTTCTTTTATCTATTAATTGCAGGTACCGGTACCCTTGATACAGTTCTTCGTAACAAAGAAGTCTTTATTCAAGTCGCCATCAACAGTAAGCTCAGCAAGAGGGACGAGCGCAGCGTAATCTGGATTCAAGCGAACCTCGACACGGCGGACAATGTCACCAGCGCGACCAGTCGAGTCGACGACTGGCTGAACGTCGAAGAAATCTACATTGTTACCGCTCTTATCGAACATGGTAACCGTAATGTCATCTACGAGTGGCTCAGAGTAGACACTGGAGATAACTAGGAAGAAGTTATCCTCAATACGAGCACCAGTTGATGGATTAGGGAATTTTAGCTTAACGCCACATTCGCCCTGAGTATCAGCAGAACAGTTTACGCCAATTGGAGAGTTATAAGTCTTATCAGCGGACTTAACAAATTCATCAGCAGCAACTTCAGTCTTGCCATTTACAGCAGGCAAGAGCATCAAAGTACCACGATCAGTAGTGTTCCCGGTAGAAGAATAGAAGGTGTTAATATCATATGCGCTTCCACTTTGAATCAAAGAAACTTTGAGACCATTCTGTGCAATACGCTCGTCAGAGCCGCCATCATAGATAACACCACTCTGGCCCAATACGCCATTGTTTTGAATATTATTCACGCCGTTGGTGTAGTTAGCATCAATAGTGCCAACTTGAGCCATACCGCCGTTATTGTGAGACTTCCAGCTCAGCTGAACACCATCAATATCACCAATCTTGCTCGAATCAGCTATGCGCATTGGTACAACCAAGACTGGCCTATCTGGGGTCAAGGCACCCTTGTAATTGCCGGTAATCGAAATATTAACACAAGTGTAAGCCTGGTCACTAATGCTGCCAGTACCATCATCGATACCAACGGTAGACTCACCCTTTACATCGCTACCAAAGTCGCATTCGTCCGTAGAATTCTTCGCATTCTGAATGGCGTCACGCGCACGATCGCAAGCTGCACCGCCGCCCACGTCAGGACAATTATGGTAAGCCATCAAGACAGACTTAGCATCCTCAACGCCAGCCATAGCAGAGTTTAGCGCAGAGTCGGAAAGTGTGCTCTTTTCGGTGCGACCAGTCTCAGAGAGCATAATACGCAAAAAGCTGAGCGTAATAACGCCAATCAACATAGTCACAAAGACCACGACGTAAATTGACGCCATACCTTGTTTAGTTTTTTGTTGTTTTGACATTTTTACCTCCATCAATAAATATATTATACCCTATTAAAACTTCATTCCGCTTTGCCTTACAACGAACTCGAATCGGTTCACCGCGCAATAGCTAATTGAAGCGTCCGCGTACGCGACTTGTGTCGCATCATCGCTTCCGCCATAATTATTGCTACAGTAGTTGGAAGAGGAATTCACATTAATACCGCCACGCATCGTACCAATTACAAAGCTAACATCGTATAGACCTTTACCAGACAAACCGTTACTGCGAGTAGCCGAGATAATCGAAAAGTCATAGAGCGCCAAATCGGTACCATCACCACCTTTTTTACCGTCTAGAAGAACCGTCATTTCTTCTTCACTCGACAAAGTAATTTTGCCCTTATTCGTATTTCCAGTAACTTCGTAATCTTTCTTCAGATCTCTAAAGCGGTTACAGTTAGCATCCTTGATGCGAGCAAAGCCATAGGCGCGCTCATTCGATGCGGTGCCAACCTCAATGTAATAATAAGGTTCCATTACGCCGCGATAAGCATGCATCATTGCTGTTTGATAATTCCAGACATAGCTATAGGACCCCGTACAGAACATACCGGCAGTTGGTTCTGGAGACAAAACACCCTTATTATTCCAGTAATATTCCTCAACATCCGAGTCAAGATTCTTTGGGTAGCTATTCGAGGCTACAATCGAAGTGCGAATATCTTTCATCATTGACGACCCCAAGGAATTAATCGCGCGCATGGTCGCACCTTTTGTATAGATATTGATTAGCTGCATCGTTAGGATTGCAATCGAGAGCAAAAGCGTGCCCAAGAAGGCCACAGCGAGCATAAGCTCAACTAGCGAAAATCCCTTTTTGTTTCTAATACTCTTCTTCATTAGTCCGCCTTATATAACCTTACTACCGTAGTAAATAGTGATGGAGATTTTTCACCTGCAGGATTCCAGCAAGTACGCACATAGAAGTCGTAGCTCGGCAATAGCTTCTCTGTATCACGATTGGTAACCTCAATCGCAACAATCCAAATACCTTCAGCCCTATTGGCAACCCTAGATGGACTAGGCATATCGTTGCTCATGACACTACCGCCCGCCAAATAATCGTTGACTTCATCCTCATTTCCATGTTTATCCTGGTAGATAATTCTTGGATATAGCGGAGCGGCCTGAACGTCGCTAGTTTTGCCATCAATAATTACTGCCTTGTAATCGTTGCTGCGTGTATAGACGCCATTAAAGCCAGCATCATCCAGGTGTGCCGCGTCAATAGATTCGCGCGAATAGAGCGCTCGCCCATTAATCGCAAAAACGCTTCTGTATGGATCCATGTTCGCATCAACGCTAATAATATCTTCGCAAGAAGAATAATCATCAAGACTATGCACGAAATTTGCAATTTCGGCTTCGCTAGTAACCTTGTGCATATGGCCGAGCGCAGGACCAGAGCCAGCAAGATGCTGTTCCCATATATTTTTGAAATATTCAGAATCTGGACTCGTAGTATTAAGAGCAACTAGATAATTCTCGTAAATATAGCGAAGGCTATCAACCTGAGAGTCCACGGCAGCGCGGCTCATTGTGCTTTCGAGGTTTTTCTGAGCACTTTTAAGACCACTATTCATTGCGCCGAGCGCCAAGACTGCAACAATAGAATAGATAGCAATTGCAATCACGGCCTCAACAATCGTATCGCCGTAACGCGTATTCTTTTTCGCCGTCGTTTTTATCGTTTTTTTCATTACCTGTTGCATAGATTCTCCTCATCGTCAGCCTCAACCAAACGAACATCGTTCTGCGTAGACGCATCTTTCTTAATAGAGACCATACGGAGGCCGCGCCTTTCACTACTCATGCCCTGGCCAGGTGTAATACAGAATTTAACTTCTTCGCGACCGAACATGACAACATGCATATCAGGAGAATCAATGTTTTGCTCATCATCCGCTCCATCATCAGAGTTCCCTGCATCTAAGGCGAAGCTCGTACCATAACCATCAAAAGTATCGCCCCAATACTCAGGATTATTATGAGTGTAAGCAACCATAGTCCTAACATTTCTAGAGATCGGAGAACGGTAAATCATCAAGTAGACATCTACACCCTCGCCCGACTCTATTTCATCCTTACCCGTCTGGCACGGAGCCGAATTCGTTTTAAAGCCATGCTCGTCATAGCTACAAAGAACCTTCAATTCGGAGCCCCAATAGAGGCTAGCTTTCTTGGCTTCTATCTGATAAGGAGTGCTATCACTCTCATAGTAGACATAAGACGAGACGCCAGCATCTTTCAAGAAACGCGAATCCGTAGACCTAGTTGGCCTGTTTTTGGCAACAACTTTCTCATCTTCGCCCATAATCCAGTACGCCTCAATATTCTCTCCAGTCTTACCAGAAGCTTCCGAATCAAGCTTGATCTTCGCAATTATGCCATAGACCGAGCACGAGCTGCGGCCGCGACCCGCCGCCTTACTTGTAGAACCACCGCACGTAACCTTAGTTTCACCATAGTTAAGAACTTCGGTATTCTCGACAATCGAGTAGAGATCACGCAAATCATCCGTGAAGCTCTGAACAGTGTCCTTATAGCGCTGGCGGCGAATTGCACCATTCGTACCAGCAACCACGCCAGTAAAAACCAGGCCCGCGATTGCGATGAAAAGAATTGTCTCGATGATTGTGAAGCCCGCCGCAACTTTGTCGACGCGAGCATCGAGTCTGCTCGCTCTATTTTTCATATAGTTTTATTATACATTAGCGTTTTGTTTTTCGAAAGCTGTTTTAAAACCTTGGAGTAAGCTCCTTAGTATAGGAAGCTTCGTAATTCCTTTCCTTCTTCGTTAGCTCGTATGACCAATAATTAATGCGCGGATCATAGCTAAAGATTTCTGCACGTTCAGTCAAAGTGCCTGGGTCAAGTGTCGAGTCACCAGTGGCCGGATCATATCCTAAGCTGCCGCCACCATACGCACGATCAAGGCTAATCTCCCTCGTCGCAACCGCACCATTAATTCTCAGCGGAGTGCTACAGTTTGCTAGAAGATGAGCATTGCCCAGGTTTACGTCCGCATCATGGTCCAATTCATACATCGAGCCATCGTATTCACCATAACCAGCACAAGTATCAATCTTGGCCGGATCGACAACATAACCTTCGCCAATCACTGATGCGCTATTATCAGCAATTAAGAATGCGTCAACTCGCTCAACATTCTTTGCTATCGTAATATCGAGCTCAGAGTAAATCACGAGCAAGGAATTCTTCTTAGTATTGATGATGTTGTCATTGATTTCCACCGAAGAACACGGACAGTGCTCATAGTAGGCGATAATGAGCTCATTGTCATGACTATTTAGCTCAGCAATCGCTCCAGCCAAATTGTCACGGAAGACCACAACTCTCGGATCATCTATGCTCGTGTTGTCGATATAACGTGCCCTAATATTTGCCGCAAACATCCATGCTGGCGAAGTAGCCACTAGGCTGTCACGCTTCACGATATTTTCCGCTTCCGAAGGCGAACCATATGAATTCGCAGCAGCACCATTGTTACCGATCGTCTGAGGCTTAATCAGGCCGCCATTATTAAGGCCACCACCATAAGACGCGCCGCTACCGAAGCCGAAGCCGCCAGACGAGAGCAAGCCATACTCTGACCATGAGCCAAACACCTCACCACCATATTTCGTTTGGTTTGCATTTACTTGCCCACCGGCCATAAGCGAGCCACCTTCGATACTGGTCGTAGGTTTCTTACCTACCGTTGCGCAAGAGAGCGAGAATAGCGTCTTTGCATCATCGCCGTAACCATAGTCGCCAGACAGAGCAACGGTCTGATCTTCGTCAGTAATGTCCGTATCGTCGCCCGTATTATGGCTATCGCTAGGAAAGACCGCAACAGCAACACAAAGCTTCTTGCCGACCGCCTCGTTACCCACTTCATCAAAACTAACCGTAGAGGCTGCCGTGATCTGACGCGGCTGATTACCTTCCTTCTTCTCCTGTTCGCCAACTTGAGTCCACTTGCCGCTAATCTTCTCGTTGAGAATATCGCCAATCGACTCAGTCAAGTTACCGTTGCGTGAAGTGTTATTAAAGCCAGCAATATCAGAGGCCGTCACATCAGAATCTAGATATAGCTTCGTGACGGTTCGGTAACTATATTTAATTTTGCCTGTCGCGTAAGCATTCTGCCCTCCATCCACCGGCACATTCGCACGTGGCGACACGTCAACATTTACTGTAAATTCTGGAGATTCTCCCATATAAACAACACCACCATTATAGCTGGCACTCGCCTTAAGCGCATAGTTGAAAGGCGTTTTAAATACGAGCGTAGCTCTCGTAGTTTGCCCCTGTGTGCCATTTGGCCATTCAAAAGTGTTCTCGATTATTTTGCCAGTGATTTCAGCGCGCGACGACTCTTGGCCGGATTCGGTATAGAACTGGTAATTATTTTTCAATCTATCCAGCGGACGCACGCCAAGCTCACGCGCTTCAATATTCCTACCGTTCGGTAGGTAAACTAGGCTTGTACTACGAGCCGTATTATATAGCAAGCGGTTTATGACCGTATCGTTATTCGATGTTACTTTATATTCCTGCTCTATGCCAGTACCATTTGCATCTTGCAAAATCTGATTTCCCATACAGCCATAGAAATCCAGGCGAATTATGTCATATGGCTTGAGCCACTTGGTCACCGTTCCTTTCCATTGTCCGTCCTCCATATCGCCAGCCTTTATATCTCTTGAGCCATAAAAGACGATACGCCCATAGTTCACGGCGTCATTGACGCCGACATTTTTGTTGCCAAAATTCGTACATTGAATTGGGCCAGCCGTTGCGTTAATTGTGGCGGTAGAGCTTTCCTCGGTGTTATTCGTAATCTGTCCAGAACTTATCTCTGCTGGGTGCTTAGTTTGCGCCACGAATGTCTTTCTTTGCTGCGGGAAGACAATTAGATTACCGTTATTCGTCCAGCCGGTCGTACTCTTATAACAGTCAGCATAATCGCCAGTCATAGTCGTACAGTTACTGGTATTCATCGGGTTTGTGACCGTCACGCCACGCAAAGTAATGCTCGTATCCGAGCCCTCAACTATCCTCTCCCTGGTAATTTTATTCATCGCCATGACGGAGACAAGACCAGGATGAATATCAACATTCGCAGTGTCACTGTAGTTCTGAGAAGCCAAAGATAGACCAAGGCCACTAATTTCGCTACCGAAGTTCTTACTGCCGAGCTGGCTCTTAGTTGAACCCTCAATACTGATTGCATTGTAGCTGTGATTATAATCAGTTTCCGTCAGCCTTAACTGAGAGATAGAACCAAGTTCGATCTTAGTATTGTCATATTTAACAGTAATACACGATTTAATACTATTAAGCGTATCCCACTTACCCTCTTTAAAATGGCGATAGAAATTATTCTTAGAGCAAAGCTTTACTGTTTCACCAGGATTAATTATTACGCTGTTGTACGTTTGAGGCTGCGAATGAGATGAGAAGTTGTCGATTTCCGCGTTTCCATAGATATTATCTCTATGCTGCTCCGGCTTGCTACCCTCTTGCGTAACTAGAGCAAAGCGGGAAACACTATGACGTTTGAAGTTATCTGTAATATTTGTACCATTATCTTGGCTCGCATAACCGTAGCTCTTATAGAACAACGTTTTGGCGCCAGTGCCTTCAATCGTGACCGTGGTTTCCTGATTACCCTTACCATTGTCGCTATGCGCAGCAATCTGGTAGTCCGCATTGCCGGAGAAATTTACGCCTTTTCCATCGCCAAGGTTCACCTTTAGCATGGTATGGCCATGATAGTAGTTCTCAACCTTAACCAAATCGCCTGCACAAAAGTAAGTGTAGGTGTTGAAATTCGTACTAGCGCCCTCAGCCGCCGCATAATTTTTAGCAGTTGCATCCCAGACACCTTGAACGGTACTATACGGAACAATCGATATCTTACCGACACCTTCAGGCTTTGGCGCATTCGGAATCTCTTCATTCATCTCAAGATAGTCTCCCGAATACGTAGATCTTTTGAGGCTCATATAGAGACCATAGTAGTCATACCACGTCTGTCTACGCGCATTACGATACATACCCACCTTACTGTCATGGGATGCACCGTCACTATCATCAACCAATACGTAGCCAGAAAGATAAAAACCACTACTATATTTCGCGCATTCAGTGCTAAGATGCTCAGGTTGTGATAGTGGCGGTGGCCTCAGCGAAGGATGATAGTCGCCAGCAACTTTTGGTGGTTGCGTATAGACAGGATCAACGGGAACATTAATAAAGTCGCCAGACAGCCCGTTCTGTCTTGCAGCTTCAGTAAATTCATAATAATACCAGGCAAGGTTAGGCGTACACCAAAACCAACCGTTATAAAAAGTGCTCATGCAGCCATTCGTTGAACCACCAGAATCTACACTGGCTTCACTGCCACCGCTAAAGTACGCACTAGCCTTAAGTGGAACCAGACTCGCGACTGCAATTATTGATAAACCCAAAATTATCTTTTTTCTTACTGGCATTTGTCAAAATCCTCACCACTAATATTGAACTCGATATCATACCCCCTAAGCATCATCCACATGTCGAAGATTAAGCAGCGCTCCTCTTCGTTTAGATCTGCCGGGATAGTAGATTGCTTCATTACGTCTACGGCCGTCTGCTCAGAGAGACCCTCATTCCTAAGGAAGAGTGCATAGTAATATGCGTACCAGAACCTGTCGTCGTCAGAAGCGTTTCCCCAGGCTTCCTCGAGCTTGTCTCTGGCAGGAGGATACGTCTCGGCAAATTTTTCCTGATCAATAGAAGCAACCTGCTCATCATATAGAGCCTTAGCCGCTTCCCTAGCGGAAAGCGATTCTTGATTGTCTTTCTTGAAGAACAAGAAATAGCTCGCAACGCCTGCGCCAATTAACAGAACAATTGCAATTATTAGCCATTTGCGCCAGCCGCCAAACAGCTTATATACAAGGCCTCCTTCAGCTTCGCGCTGCTTTTCTTCGGCTTTGGCTTGCCTTGCGGAAGCAGCTTCAATATCCGCTTGATGCAGTTCCTCGGCCTCTTTTTTAGCCTCGATTTTTGCGCGCTCGGCAGCCTTGGCGCGCTCTTCTGCACCTTCAATAATAGTGAACTGAGTAGCCTTCTGCTTTTTGCCAATGTTTGCAGAATCAAAATCTACTCCGTCTTTTCTCTCTTTTTGACCCGGTTCTTCAGACATAGTTACATCTATTTTAGCATAAGCATATAATTTTAGGCAGACACAAAAAATCCCGCCACTTTTTGGGCGGGACTCCGTTTTTCTATTTTGCGTATTCGATTGCGCGAGTTTCGCGAATCACATTAACTTTCACGACACCTGGATATTGCATCGTTGCCTCAATCTTGTTTGCGATATCGCGAGCAAGTTTAAGGGCGGTTAGATCATCGACAACCTTAGGCTCAACGATGACGCGGATTTCGCGACCAGCGGAGATTGCGTAAGCTTTTTCAATTCCCTGGAAGCTAGTTGCAACATTCTCAAGGCCACGCATACGTTCAGCGAAGTTCTCTGCGGAGACATTGCGTGCGCCAGGACGAGCAGCCGAAACAGCATCGCAAATCTTTACGATAACCGCCTCTGGAGTGGTTGGCTCAATATCGTCATGATGAGCAGCGATGGCGTGAACGATTTCCTCACTCATACCATATTTGCGCGCAAGTTCGGAACCGATATCGGCATGCTTGCCTTCAATCTTATGCGTAACTGCTTTGCCCATATCATGAAGCAAAGTTGCGGTCTTAGCGACGTTAACATTGGCGCCAATTTCCTCAGCAATCATGCCAGCCATATGAGCCATCTCGACAGAGTGCAAAAGCACATTCTGACCATAGCTAGTACGGAATTTTAGCTCACCAAGCAAGTGCAAGATTTCGCGTGGGATACCGACAACGCCAACTTCGCGTGCAGCATCTTCACCAGCACGTACGACTTCCTTCTCGATTTCACGCTCTGCCTTAGCAACCGCATCCTCGATGCTTGCCGGATTAATGCGGCCATCCTTCATGAGGCGCTCCATTGCATAGCGAGCAACCTGGCGGCGGATCGGATCAAAGCTACTTAAGACTACCATGCCAGGAGTATCGTCAACAAGCACATCGACACCAGTAGCGTGCTGAAGCGCCTGAATATTGCGGCCTTCCTTACCAATGATGCGACCCTTCATATCGTCATCTGGAAGCTTGATGCTCGTGACAGTACGGTCGGCCGTAACTTCACTGCTCATGCGCTCCATCGCAGTAAGCAAGATTGCTTCCGCAGTCTCATCAGCGTGGTCATTGAAAGCCTTCTGCTGCTTAACGATAAGATCAGCGAGATCCTTCTTAGAATCGCGCTCGACCATCTGGACAAGCTTCTCTTTTGCTTCCTGCTTGCTTAGGCCGGCAATCTTCTCGAGTTTTTCCTGAGCCTTAGTGCGAACTTCGCGAATCTCATTCTTGAGATCTTCGAGCTCGTTTTCGTCCTGGCGGAGTTTTTCGGACTTCTTATCTAGCTGATCGAGTTTCTTGTCGAGCGAATCTTCACGTTCAGCAAGGCGTTTCTCGGTGCGCTGCCACTCTTTGCGACGTTCAGCTTCTTCGCGGTTAGTCTGCTCGGTAAGCTTCGAGGCCTCTTTCTTTGCGCTCAAAACAATCTCGGAAGACTCATGCTTAGCTTTACGAATAAGCTCGTCGGCTTTATTCTGACCGCCACGCTCTTTACTCTTGTTGTATGCGAAAAATACACCAGCACCAATTGCTGCACCAACAAGAAGAGCTATGACGATTAATACTATATTCACAGTTCCCTCTTTTCTAGATATTTAATCAATAAATCAAATGATATAAAATCCCCCTTTAAATTATATCACGGAAAGCAAGAGAGAACTTATCTATTCTTTCCAATAACCAGAGCCACTCATTAGGTCATAAATGAGAAGGCGATATTTGCGCAAAGTTTCAGTCTCAGTGAAATCGCGACCATCGAAATAAGTCTGAGCCAAAATCGGCTCCTCACTACAAACATCATCCAGCAAATAATGGCGCGCATTCTTTTGCCAATTCATCGTATTAAACATCGTATTCACCATGCAGTTCGGCGTAGTTGTTGGCAAATCCTTTGTCTTATAGTTTACATCGAAATTAGAGTAGACAAAGTACGGGGTCAGACGAGCCAAATCACGAACATTTTTATTGTCGTTCTCGTTTACGTTATCAAAGAGGCCAGCCGAATGATCGCCAAAGTACAAGACAACCACTTTTTTGTCCATATGCTCAAGCGAATCAATAAACTCACCCAGATAAGCGTCGGAGTTATGCAAGCTCTGATAGTAAGTCTCGATTTCCTGGCGGCGCTGCTCATCGATATTGTCGCCTGTAACCTTATAGTCTGTATGTTCATAAATCGAGGACGGATACGGCGTATGGTTTTGCATCGTGATTAGCGCAATCACTTGTCGCTTATTACCACTTTCAAGCTCCTTTAGAGTCTGACGGTAGGCCGAGCGGTCATTAACATATTCCGAATCACCTTCGTGGTCCGTATAGTCCATCTCCATCTCGGTAATAAAATCATCAAAACCCTCTTTTTTGAGCGAGATGTTGCGCTTGTACATGCCGCCATTAAACGGATGAATTGCAGAGGCCGTATAGCCCTCATTCTTTAGCATATTTGCGATTGACGGAACGCGGTTCAACTTTGGCACGATTGCCGTATATGGAACCGTATTAAGCCAATAGTCCGAAAGGCCAGTTAGCGCCTCGAACTCAATATTCGCAGTGCCGCCACCGTAATCTATTGAATACATATAGCCGCTTGGGTATTTCGACTGAATCTTGCGCAGATTTGGCGTAATCTCGCCACCGCTATGCGGGTAATAATCCTCGAATTTTTGCCCCTGCCATTCTACACTCGGATCAAAGAAAGATTCATTCAAAATTACCACAACGCTAATGTCGTCGTCTGCCGGATTTTTGCGACTCTCATTCTTCGTTTTGGCGATATTCCCATAATGTTCATTGAGCATCGAGATATATTCTTCAGAATAATCTTCAGGCTCGGTAATATTAAGCTTCTGCAAGTTATAGAGGAAGCCCAGAATGAAGCCATTGTCGTTATAGTTCCAAGTCTGATTCCAGGCGATAAACCTAGATTTTAGGAAAGGAATGTCTTCGTAGCGCTCGCCACTATTATGGCGCACAAACTCAGTTATATTCATGAAGCCAAGAACGCTCAAAGCAAGCACAACTAGGCGCAAGCCAATCATGTGCCTCTTTAGAAACTTTTTCGAATGAGATGGATTGCGCAGGCAAAGCTTTTGCTCTGCTTTTACTGCGAATATTGTTGTAATTATTACAACAATCACACAGGCTAATGCCAATTTTACAAATGGCACTAAATCTATAAATCGAGACAGGCTGTTTGCGGCGCCAGCAAGCTGAAAATCCTCAGGCAAAAGCGGGTAGGCACGAGTTGCAACCTTATTAATATGAATATACGTGATAATAATGATTGCAATCCAAGTTAAGCCCACCGAGAATGATGGCCTACCAAGAATAGACCACAGCGCGAGCAAGAGAAGATAAACCAGAACTGCATTAAAGAAGAATATGCGAGGTCGCGTAAAGACAAAATTCCAGTCAAACCACATATCGTTAACGAAATAGCGATACTCTAGGAACCAGGTCAAGAAGATCGCAGCAATAAACAAAAAGAAAAGCGAGCTAATCACATAGCGTTTTTTGGGCGACAGCTTTTTGAAGCGTCGCACAAAATTTAGCTTTGTTTTAACCTTCTTCATTAGACCATTATAGCATTCTCATCTTTGCGCCATAGCCGGCCACATTTTTGTAAATCCACACAAGTTATTTGCGGTTTCGGCAAGATTATTATGCGTTTTCACCTCTTGTCAGAATGTTTATGCTTTCAATATTTTAGAGTTTTGTTAAAAATCTCTGCATGAAGAAAAAGACAAAGCAATTACATCATTCGTCGATTCCTCTAAGCCTCTCCGTTGGCTTACTTTCTGGTTTCGCCTGCCTTTCTTTTACTCATTCTCGCTTTTTCGATATCAGACTTTTAGCCTTTGTCTTTTTCTTCTGTTTGGTTAATGCATTTATTTTTCGCGGTTTTGGTCGGCTACTATTTGCATTTTGCGCCGGAGCACTCGTCGCAATGCTCAGATTCCAAAGTGTTACAAATTCTAGAGCCGCTATCAACCAACGACTCGGCAAAACCGTCGAGATTAGTCTAAAAGTTTCGACCGACCCAACCAGCAAAAACGAGAGTTGGCGTTTCGATGCCACGAGCATATCCTTAGGCGGCGTGAAGCTTGATAGCTTATTTTATGCCACCCTTGCCGACACGAGCATAAAGCCACAACGCGGCGACAGGCTTTTACTGCGCGCAAAAATCCAGGATGGTTTCGGAAAATACGACGCTTATATTTCTAGACCAGAACTAATAGAGTTATCCAAGCCAGATCCGCCAGACATCGGCCTAAAGATTCGCAATAAGTTTGCCTCATTATTGGAATACGCAATGGGCTCCGACCACAAAGAAGAGGTTGCACTAGGGCTCGGATATTTAACGGGCCAAAAGGATTCGATGCCCGAAGAGCTAAGCCAAAAGCTTAAAAACGTAGGGCTTGCGCACGTTGTCGTGGCGTCAGGCTTCCATTTAGGCCTCATAGCCAATCTATTTAGAAAGCTATTCAAAAAAGTTTCGCGATTTGCGAGTTATTTTGCGGCAGTTATAGCCATGATTAGCTTCATTTCTATAACTGGACTTAGTGCGAGCATGCTGCGCGCCGGGCTAGTCACGGGCTTAAGCTTATGAGTGGGTTACTATGGCAGGAAATTTCATCCTGGAAGACTGCTTATTTTTGCGGCAGCGATTTCCCTCCTGCGCGATCCGCATTATTTGTCCGACACGGCATGGCAGCTTTCATTCGCATCGTTTTCAGGTCTCATGATTTTGGCGCCACTAATCCAAGAATATTTCTTTGGCGAAGAGCTTGGTTTTATTTCGAGCACCCTAATCCAGACTATTTCAGCACAACTTTTCTGTCTGCCAATTAGCATTTATACATTCGGCGGCTTCTCGATCATTGGCGTCATCTCAAACTTTTTGATTCCGCCAACAATCCCCTTAGCAATGTTGTTCTGTTTTGTCGCCGCCATATTTTCACCTATTCAAGAATTAGCCTATCCGGCGAAATTTCTTCTGAGATTCCATGTTGGCATAGTTAATTATCTTAATCATTTCGATTGGGCCAGTATGAGTCTGCCTAGCGGCGATAAACGAATCTTCCTCGTTTATCCGCCCGTTTTAGTGCTCTGCCTTTTGTTGGCTTGGCGAACCAAACACCGATTCCGACCCCTGTATGCCAAGCCGCACCCTATGGAAAAATCTCAGAAAGATGGTAAAATATATTCATGTTAATTCACTCCGAGGCAGAAATGCTAGATTATGGCAAAAAGCTGGGCGAATCCTTAGTCGCTCCGGCCGTCTTGGAGTTGCTTGGTGACGTCGGCGCAGGTAAAACCACCCTTACGCGCGGCATCGCCGAAGGTCTCGGCATTAAAGAGGCTATTACTTCTCCGTCGTTCACGATTTCCAAAGAATACCGCGGAGAAAAATACCGTCTCGTGCATTACGATTTCTACCGCCTAGCCGACCCCGGCATCATGAGCGAAGATTTGGACGAAGCAATTTCCGATCCAAACGCAATTACGATTGTCGAATGGGGCGAAAGCATCCGTAATATTCTGCCAGAAGACCGCAAGCGCATCGAGATTAAATATATTGATGAGGAGACTCGGGAGATAAACGAACTATGAAACTCTCGCTAAATACTTCAGACAGGACCACAATTCTCGAGCTAGACGATAAACATTACGAGTGGGAATCCGGGCACGATTTGGCACGCGACCTTCTTAAATATATTCACGACAGACTCGAAGAAAACGGAGCAGACTGGAAAGATTTAACCGAATTACATTTCTTTACGGGTCCAGGCAGCTTTACTGGACTTCGCATCGGCGCCTGCGTCATCAATGCACTTGCAGACCAATTACAAATCCCAATCTTCGACCAGTTCGGCAACCGACACGATATCGTGATGCCGGAATATGGCCGAGAAGCAAATATCTCAAAGCCAAAAAAATAGACCTCTCTACGAGGACTATTTTTATTTTAGCTCCTTGGGAAGAGTGGAGTCTTTGGCGCACTAATTTCGCTAGCAGTAAAGACTTCTTGAATTTTGTCAGCAGTCTCAGGGATAAAGAGACCGAGACGAGGACAAAGATTCAACAAGTCCTGAGCAAGCTCCTGCAATACTTTCTTTGCTTGTTCTGGATCAGTCTTTGCGAGCGCCCAAGGTTTCTGCTCATCAATGCGGCGATTAAGACCCTGGATTTCACCCCAAATCAAATCAAAGGCAAGGTTAAATTCGAAGCCTTCCATCTTGGCATCAAACTCTGGCATTTCGGTCGCCTGAACTTCGAGTCCAGCAACACCATTCTTGCCGCAAAGCGTAGCGAGGCGCTGAACAAGGTTGCCCAAGTCATTCGCAAGCTCATTGTAGCCGGCTTCATACTTATCCCAAGTAAAGTCAACATCATCAGTCGTCGAACCATGGCGTAGGAAGTAATAGCGGAATGGCATTAGGCCATGCTTCTCGAGAATTTCTTCTGGAGCAATCACGTTACCAATACTCTTGCTCATCTTGGAGCCATCGACCGTAATAAAGCCATGTGCGAGCAAATTCTTTGGTAGAGGCAAACCGAGCGCAAGTAGAATCGTTGGCCAAATGCCAGCATGGAAGCGCAAAATATCCTTACCAACAATCTGAGCATCTGCCGGCCAACTGTCCGAAATATCCTGTTCTGGATAGCCAAGAATCGTAATATAGTTCGAAAGCGCATCAATCCAGACATACATGACCTGGTTCTCGTCGCCAGGAACTGGAACACCCCAAGAGACCTTCTCTTTTGGACGCGAAATCGAAACATCAGGCATATCCTTTAGGAGATTCAAGAACTCCTTCTTGCGGAAGCTTGGCGTAATCTTCATTTCGTCTTTTTCGATAGCTTCGCGGATTTGATCCTTGAAGTCGGCAATGCGAAGGTAATAGTTCTCTTCGCTTAGCTTCGTATAAGGCTTTTTATGGTCAGGACAAATACCTTCATTATCCTCGTACTCCTTATCAGTTACGAAACCTTCGCAACCCTCACAGTACCAGCCCTCGTACTTGTCTTTGTAGATATGGTCGCTAAGCTTGGTCCAGATTGCCTGACAGCGGCGTTCATGATCTTCGTCAGTCGTGCGGACAAAATCCGTATATTCGACAGCGAGCGAATGAATAAACTCTTGGAAGTGCGCAGAGTTGCCGTCTACATATTCCTTAACCGGAATGTTATTCTCGGCAGCTTTCTTAAAGATTTTTTCACCGTGCTCATCGGTGCCAGCCTGCATACGGACATCTTCGCCGCGCATCATCATATATCGCCTCAGCACGTCAGCCAGGATATAATCCATCGCGTGGCCCAAGTGCGGATTACCGTTGACATATGGGATTGCTGTGGTGATATAGTATTTTTTCATACAAAATATTATACCATCTTTACAGAGGTATTGCTAATACAATACAACTATTTAGCGATGACTTGGACGAGTTTTTCCCAATCCTGCAACTCGAGGTCGGCCGGTCGAACGTTAAGATCTAGACCCTGCTCTACAAAAATCTTCTCAAGTTCTTCTTTCGGCTTGCGTAAAGCAACAACAAGATTACTTATCAACTTCTTGCGTGGCGAGCTAAAACCAAGCTTCGCGAGCGTAATTGCCTTGTCGCTAACCTGAGCTTCTTCGCGTGGCTCAAGAATAATCACCTGCGAATCGACTTTTGGCGGCGGCGTAAAGAATTCGCGCAAAACCACTGGGCCGAGGCTTACCTCAGCCAAATTCTGTGCGGCGAGCGAAAGAATTGTATGCTCACCCTTACCAGCAGCAACACGCTCAGCAACCTCTTTCTGAACCAAGAAGACAATCTTCTGCGGCTTATGTTTGACATGTAGGAATTTATCTATAATAGGAGAGGTAATGTAGTATGGAATATTTCCTGCTACGACATACTTTTCCGGCAGTTCAAGAGTATCGATATCTAATTTTAGAACATCATCGTGCACGACCTGCAAGTTCTTACCTGGGAAAGATTTTGGCAAATTTTCCGCCAAACGATCGTCGAGCTCGACCGAAATTACTTTATCGAAAAATTTGAAGAGCGCCGAAGTAAGCGTGCCAAGGCCTGGGCCAATTTCGAGCACAGTTTCAGTGTCTTCAACGCTTGCAGAATCAGCAATATCCAAAAGAATATCGCGATTCTTTAGCCAGTTTTGTCCGAGAGATTTTTTATTCTTTAATGCCATATTTTTACCACCAATTATGCGATGTCCACCATTGATATGCACCCGCCCAGGAGCCGTAACGACCAACGGCGTAGCCATTTGCAGAGCGGAGCTGACAGATAGGATCATTTACCCAGTTTTCACCACAGTCACCAACAAGACGACCGACGCTAGTCTGATACAGGCCAAAGTAAATACCATTCGAGGCATTCGGGCGCCAACCCGACTCGTGACTAATAATGAAGTTTACATAGCCATAGTCGCTGGCAGAAATACCGGCAGCCGCCATCCAGTCTTCGTGGGAACCGCCCGGAAGATTTAGCTTGCGACCGACAGTTTTAACCTGCTCGACTGGCTGCTTTGTTACAATCTCAGAAATATACACGCGTGAGATTTCCTGACCGTCGCGCATATCAATCTCGTAAGTAACCGTCTTTTGGCCATTTTGACCAGCCTGAGTGATTTTCTCCTGGCCATAAGCAAGGTCATAGTCGTAATTAATCCTCTCCGAGAAATTAATTACCTCATCAACGTTAATCGTCTGTTTGCCCTGGCGATAGACCGAGATTTCATTCGTCTTAGCCAATTCCTGATCGAGCGGCATCGAAATCCAGTTTTCATCAGCATTCATAGAGATGTTTTGCTCGGCACAGAATTCGCGCACGGTTTTAGCCTGAGTACGAACGGTAGTTTTCTTGCCGTAATAGTCTAGCTTGATCGTCTTCGCACGAACAACGCGATAAGCCGTAGCCATGCCGGTTTCAAGAATATCATCGTAAGCTTCAACACGAACGATATCCTTATCCTTCAACTCAACGCCAGCCGCCTCGGCAACCTCAGCAGGTGTCATGCGCGCAGTCTCGGAGAAGATTTTCTTGCCGCCATCAAGCACCAGCACCTGGCGCGAGCGATAGATATTAATGTTATAGTCGCGGCTATCAATTTCTTCATCAAGACCAGGCTCAACAACATCGAACTCAGTATACTCAACACCGGCGCGCTCGAGCGCCTCAGAAACTGTACCAACCTCACTGCGAACCGTCGTACGTTTGCCGCCGTCATAGATATTAATGTAGTGAGCAGTTTCGGACTCGTTATTTTCAGCGGAGTCTGCAAAAATAGAACGCTCTTTAAAGACTGTAGCTAAAAAGATGGTCGCAAAAATAGTCATGACTAGTAATAGCAGGTTCATAACCTGTTTCTTACGTAATCTCATATTTTTTAATTTTATCATAATTTTAATGCTTACGCAAGTTTACCCCTGTTATCTTCAATAGAAAAATAGTAGCGCCCAATCACTAAGAACTTGTCTTTCGAGAGGCTAAAACGCTTTCCCGATTCAAAGGTCCTAATCGCCTCAAGCGCGCGACGAAGCTGCGGACGCGTGAGCCCCTGATGTGTTTTCAGTGCATGTCGCAATAACTCTAGCGCCAAATCATCGTCTAGGCCATCAAACATCGCCTTCGAGTAGCGCGAATCCTCCGAGAATAATCCCTCGAGAAGCCCGTCAAACTCATCTGCAATCTCACGTTGACACTTCGCCAGCTCAATCATTCTAGCCTTTTCTTCGGGCGCACAATCAAGCAGCTTCTGGCGAACACGGTTGCGCAAATACTTATCCTCGTTATTGCTCTGATCCAGGCGAAAACGCAATTTATGCTCGGTCGCATATCTATAAATATCAGCCTTACTCCAATCTAGAAGCGGGCGACACAAGTTCGCGTCGCGCAGAGGCGCCAAGCCACGCCATCCCGTACCGCGCAAAAGATTAATCACGACCGACTCAAGCAAATCATTCTGATGATGAGCCGTATATATCTTGTCGTCCGGACTAGAAATCTGGCTCTTAAAGAATTCGTAGCGCGCAGCCCTCGCTGTCTCCTCGGAACAATTCTCGCCTAGCTCCGCACGCTTCGAAGCGAAAGGTAGACCATACTTCTCCGCTAGCATCTTCACGAAAGCGCAATCTTCCGTCGAACTCTGGCGAATTCCGTGATCAAAATGCAAAACAACAGCATCTTTGTCGTTTCGAAATAGATGAAGCATTACAACCGAGTCAATCCCACCAGATACAGCGAGAAGTTTTTTCATATGCTACAATTATTCCATAAGCGGAGTATAAAGAAAAATGTTAATGGTTGGTTCAACCCTAGTAAATTATCCTGTCTTAAGCCTTCATGTCGGAGGCCTAGTCTCTCATACTGTCGAGCCAATTATTGATCCAGAATCTCTCTCCGTAATTGCTTACGAGCTCGACACTCGCGAAATCGACGATCCAGAAGCCGGCAGCATTCTCATGATTGAAGACGTCCGCGAACTTAGCGACGACGGCCTAATTATCGACTCGACCGACCGCTTAGTCGAGCGCGAAGACGTCATTAAGCTAGACAAGATTATGGACCTGGAGTTTAAGCTAATCGGACTCAAGGTTGTCACCAAGGATGGCAAGAAGCTTGGCAAGGTTATCGACTACACTCTCGATACTGGCTCCTTCTCGATTTTCCAGCTCATTGTTCAGCGCCCATTCCTAGACGCCATTGTTGACCCAGAACTCACGATTAACCGCTCGCAGATTGTCGAGATTGACGACGAAAAGATTACTATCAAGCACGACAAGCAAAAAGTTCGCCTTCCAAAAGCTAACAGTAAAAAAGATTTCGTCCCTAATTACGTAAATCCATTCCGCAAACCAAACTATTCAGAAGAAGACAAAGCCGAAAGCTCATCGAGCACATCTGAATAATTGAAACCTTGGCGCAAAAGATACTGGATCAGCTTCTGCTCATCTGGATATCTTTTTGCTTTCTTAGCAATCATCTTGCGGAGCTCTTCGCGCTCATTGCGAGGCGATTCCATTAAACAACGCTCAATAATATCATCCGAGACACCCTTCGCGCGCAGTTCAAGCTTCAGCTTCTTCATGCTGGCGCCCTTAGAAATCGAACGATTCTCTAGCCAAAGTTGCGCAAAGCGCTCGTCATCAACATAACCACGCTCGCAGAGGCGCGCCATTACAGGCTCAATCAAACTCTCAGAGACCCCCTCTTTTACAACCGTCTTATATTCGCCGGTTTTCCTGTCCTTAACGCGCACTTTTTTGTCCAAGGTCTTACGCTTAAGATAATCGCGCATTTCCTTGGTTGAATGCGGACGCATCAGAGCATACTCCAAAGCTCGCTGATAGAGCTTACCGAACTCCGAGGCACGTTTTAGCTCGGCCAACTCTTCTTCACTCAGCCGCTTGCCGACCTTAATCTTTAAATCAAGAACCTGCTGCAGTGCGAGCGAGCAGTAGAATTTATTGTCAATGAAAATATTGAGGCGATCACGATCGCGGACCGCCTCTTTAATTTCAGTAACTATATTCGACTTAGCCTTAGGCTTTTCGACTTCTGGGCTATCAAAAATCGTATTAATTTCGAGCGCCACGGAGTTTTATTACTCCTCAGCAGCTTTAGCAGCGTCGCGAACCTTAGCTTCGATTTCTTTCATGAGCTCAGGCTTCTCTTTGAAGAGCTTCTTCACTGCTTCACGACCCTGACCAAGCGTTTCGCCGTTATATTTCAAGAACGCACCAGCCTTATCCATGACACCATACTGGACTGCGAGATCCAAAACGTCGCCAACTTTGCTGATACCTTCGTTATACATAATATCGAACTCAGCCGTGCGGAACGGAGCGGCAATCTTATTCTTTACAATCTTAATCTTGGTGCGGTTACCAGAAATATCATCACCACTCTTAATCTGACCAATGCGGCGAATATCCATACGAACAGATGCATAGAACTTCAAAGCATTACCACCAGTAGTAGTTTCTGGGTTGCCAAACATGACGCCAATCTTCATACGAATCTGGTTAATGAAGATTACAGTAGCCTTAGTCTTGCTAATGACGCCAGTAAGCTTGCGCATAGCCTGGCTCATCAAGCGTGCCTGAAGGCCCATCTGAGCGTCACCCATATCGCCATCAATTTCAGCCTGAGGCACGAGCGCCGCAACGGAGTCGACCACGATTAGGTCAACAGCTCCGGAACGAACCAAAGTCTCACAAATCTCAAGCGCCTGCTCACCGTTATCTGGCTGAGAAATCAGCAAATCCTCAGTCTTCACGCCAATCTTGCGTGCGTATGCTGGATCCAAGGCATGCTCCGCATCGATGAACGCAGCCTGGCCGCCCTGCTTCTGAATTTCCGAGATAGCATGAAGCGCCAAGGTAGTCTTACCAGAAGATTCTGGGCCGTAGATCTCAATAATGCGGCCTTTTGGATAGCCGCCACCGAGCGCCAAGTCCAAAGACAACGAGCCACTCGAGAAGAGCTCAACATCAATCTTAGAGTGGTCGCCCAACTTCATAATCGAGCCATCACCAAACTGTTTCGTAATCTGAGAAAGCGCAAGATTTAGGGCCTGCTTTTTACCCTCGTCCATTGCTGATACTTTTTTATCTTTCTTCGAATCAGTCGCCCCAGCCGCTACTGCATCTTCCTGACTTTTCTTAGCCACTTGTACCTCCTGTGTTATATCCATATTTTAACCGATAGCAAGATTAAATTCTAGCAGTTCTAAGCATTGGCGTTAGTCGGCGCGACTCGTATTCATTTTCGCGGCGCCTTACCTCAAAAATCGGGAGCGAGCCAAAGAAGTACTCAATCTTCTTAGATACCAGCGCCTTAGTCGTATCGTCAACTACGCCAGAAAAGCCCACTAACGGATTGCGCCTATTGAATGTCTTAAGATAATTAAGCTCGCCAGTAGCCATATTTAAACCAACACAATAAATATCCTCTGGCTTTGAGCGCTTCTGGAGCAGTGCGTCGCGCAGCTCACCCATATAGCAATCACCTGCACTCAAAATCCCACGACTAACGTCAATCGCAATCCAAACATAATCATCAAATTCCGCGCGGAAACGCTCTAGCTCACTTACCGAAAGCTTGATTCTTCTGAACATTTTCATTTGTAAATACCTCCTTTGTTTTAAGTGCACCCACTTTAACACCATTCGAAAAAAGTGACAAGCATTAGTGCGATGTTTTTGCATTTTTCGCATTTTAGGGGATAATATGCTAAGATTATTAACAGATACAAATAAGATAAGGAGAAGAGATGAGCGGACATTCCAAATGGGCAACAACAAAGCGCCAAAAAGCGGTCGTTGATGCCAAACGTGGTGCCCTATTTACAAAGATTGGCAACCAAATCGCCATCGCCGCACGCAGCGGCACTGACCCTGCCATGAACCCTTCTCTCGCCATGGTTCTCGAAAAAGCACGTCTCGCAAACATGCCAAAGGCAAACATCGAGCGCGCTATTGCTCGCGTTGCAGACAAGAACGCAGCAGCCCTGATTGAGGAAACTTACGAGGCTTATGGTCCGGGAGGAATCGGTATCATTATCGAGGTCGCAACCGATAACAAGAATCGTACAATGCCAGAAGTACGCCACACGCTCGAAAAGAACGGCGGCCGCATGGCAGATCCAGGCTCGGTCATGTTCCAGTTCACTCGTAAGGGCGTAATCTTCACCGAGAGCAAGGGCGATGAAATTATGATGGCAGCCCTCGACGCTGGCGCAGAAGATGTCGCCGACGAAGAAGATGGCACCACCATCTATACCGCCTCTGGCGATCTCGCAAAGGTTCGCGAAGGTCTAATCGCTGCCGGCTACGAAGTTAAGGAAGCCGAACTCAAGTATGTTCCAAACAACGAAGTTGAAGTCGAAGGCGAAACCGCCGAAAAGGTCGAGAAAATCCTCGATGCTATCGACGACCTAGATGACGTCGTTGCAGTTCATACCAACGCAGCCTAATCAAAAAGCATTAAACCACCGATTAGAGCCGGTGGTTTTTTGTATTGACTTTTTACCGCTTGTGCTATAATTGAATTACAAAAGGTCAAAAACAAAAACAAAAAAACAAAGGTCAAAAAATGAAAAAACTTCTAGCGGGCGCGGCTGTTTTTGCTGTCGCCACAGTTGGCGCACTGGCATCATATAGTCCAGCAAACGCCGTCACTATCATCGATCCGGGTAATGATTTCACGAGAGATAATTACGTTACTGGCAACTCTCAAATGGTCTGGCCAGAAATGGATGGAGTTGCATCTTATAGCATTTACATGTACTCCCCAACCGCCAACCTATATTCGCTCCAGACCCCATATCATGGTCAATATGCTTATGCGGATGCTTTTAATTTGGTCGACAATTATTGCTCCGAAGTCGCTAACAATGGCCACACATGCGTTCAACTAGGTACCGTCGAGTATCCATTCGTCATCGTTGGCTTCGATCAGAACGGCAAAATTATTGCATATTCAGACGAATATACACTCATCAAGACATCGCCAAACTCGGAACCAGCCACGATAAGCATCGTTCCTAGGAATTACCTCACATATACCCCGACCGAGAGTTTCCTAGTAGCCTCCGATTTTAACGGCGGCATCGTTCCTGAATTTTGGACTAACCTTGGCTACACGGGAGTAACTTCGGCCGACAAGGGCACAATTTACTTCGCGCCAGAAAGCACTTCTTTCGTAGACGATAATACTAATTTCGAAGAAGATGAATATGCTAATTATAAGATGAGGGCTCCTAGTGGCAAAACCTTCGACGCTATCGAGATCAACGGTGTTCGTTACGCAGAGAACGAGCCTTATCTAATTAACAGCAGCGTCACTATGAAGTATCTCTGGAAGAATATCGACGGAAGCCCAGACACCCCTGTAGCTGAAGGCGAAGCCAACCCAGATACCCTAGATATCTCTCCAGCGGCCACCGCAATCTTCGCAAGCTGCCTAGCCGCAGGCGCATTCGCTCTTATTCGTAAAAGCGCACGCCGCTAATTAAACAATCGGCCCGCCACCACAACTGGCGGGCTTTTTGACATCCTTATAGTTCGATGTTATAATACCGGAATTGTGATAATTCCCTATCACTTGTTCTTTTTGGGAGATTATCCAGCCTGGAGTGCGGACAACCGCTTAATATCTATTGCTTTACAGGTAAGGAGTAATTTATGGAAAAGTCAGTTACAGTATGCGCAACAGCCTCAGCAGAGTACGATCTATCAAGGGCCGGAGCTGAGCTCTCAGCAAACGCAGATTCTCTCGTTCTGGCAACAGCTAGAATCATCGAGAAGATGGACAACACTGAGCTCAAAGAAGTTCTCAGCAAAATGTCTTTCGACCCCGTTGATACTTTCAGCACGCAGAACAACCCTAACTTAGCTACAATTCGTGTCGATTTCGAAAGAAGCTTCCATGGCGATTACGAACTGTGGCTCAAAGCTGCGAAATACATCTTCGTAGAACTCCTGTTCTGCTTTGACATCCCGAGCGCAGTCGCTCATTTTAGCGAGAAGTCTGAAATCATCAAGCAGGAAAGAAGATACCAGTAACAACCACCCTCCTTCAAAACCAGAAGGCAGCCCGCGAGGGCTGCCTTTTTGCTTACTTTGTTCCGGTCGAGCCGAAGCCTTTTTTGCCACGCTTCGTCTCGGAAAATTCAGCATCAGTTTCTTCAAACTGCACCTGATCAACGCGCGAGAAAAGCCCCTGCGAAATGCGCATGCCAGGCTCAATTACAAAATCCTCGTCGCCATGATTAACCAACAAAACATGAACTTCTCCCCTAAAGTCAGAGTCAATCGTGCCAACACCATTCATCATCGTAATACCGTTCCTAGCAGCTAGGCCGGAGCGAGCGCGAATCTGCAACTCATAGCCCTCTGGAATTTCAAAAATCAGGCCCGTTGGCACCGCATAGCGCTTGCCAGCTTTCAAAACATACGGCTCCTTCAGATAAGCATGAAAGTCAAAACCAGCGGCGCCCGGCGTTTCGTACTGCGGTATTATCACATCTTCGGCAATTTTCTTGATTCTAACTTTCATCTATTCTCCTTCGGGATAGATTATCCCATGCTTTGCCATAGGTGTAAAATTATGTTAAGATAGCGGAGTGGAAGGATGACCGAGTGGTTTATGGTACCGGTCTTGAAAACCGGCGAGTGTAAAAAGCTCCGTGAGTTCGAATCTCACTCCTTCCGCCAGATAAAGTTTTATGTTATAATAAAACTCAGTTGAAAGTGGCACCATAGCTCAGCTGGTTAGAGCGTAGGACTCATAAGCCTAAGGTCACTGGTTCGATCCCAGTTGGTGCTACCATTTCAAGACAAGAACCCCTCGATGGGGATTTTTTATGCCCCATATGCTAGAATAATGGTAATGAAAAGCATCAAGAAGGGCTTCACTGTCCTAGAAATTATTATCTGTATCGCCATCGTTGGCACTTTTACTGTTTTATTCTTTATTCAGAAACAAGACATCGATAAAATGAAGCGCGATGAGCAGCGCAAGGTCGCAATCAACGCCATGTATTACGCGCTCGAGGAAGGCTTCTACGAAGAGAATGGCTACTATCCTGAAAGCATCGAGAATGCCGAGATTCTACCTTGGATCGATCCAAATCTCTTCACCGATCCAATCGGCATCAACCTTTGGCAAGAAGGCGGCAACTACAGCTACGAAGCTGAGAACTGCAACGAAGATAATCAGTGCAAGAAATACAAACTCCGCTCCGTAATGGAAAAGGAAGAAGATTACATTAAAACTTCTCGCCACTAAAAAATGCGCCCTATTCATGGGCGTATTTTTGTTTCATTTGCATTGCCTATTTGCATATTTTTGCCCGCATCGTTTTCGTCTGCGCCATTATTTGGCTATGCCATTCTTTCTACATGCCACTTATTTTTCCAAAATGGAAAACAGTTATAGGGAGATGAGCGCCCATGCCGAGGAAATAATTTTCCAAATCGGAAAATTAAATCACAGTACCAAAAAACATGCTAACGAAGTTGGCCGAACCGAGCAAAACTGCGAGGTCGGCCGGCATAGCATAGTTACACAACAAAAAAAAGAGCACGCGACCGTGCTCTTTTTTCTATTAGGCGCCAACCTTGTCGCGTTTTGGCGTACGGTTAGCATTGCGCTCAACGTATTCGATGATCTTACCAGCAACGTTGCGGCCAGTAACCTTCTCAATACCAAAGCCAGGCGATGCATTAACCTCAAGTACCAATGGACCGCGAGCGGAGCGCATAGTATCTACACCTGCTACGCTTAGGCCCATGACCTTAGCGGCCTTAACGGCAACCTTCTCTTCTTCTGGGGTCAACTTGATAGGAGTACCAAGACCACCCTTGTGAAGATTAGAACGGAAGTCATCATCGAGACTCTGGCGCTGCATACTTGCAACAACCTTATTGCCAACGACAAATGCACGAATATCCGTACCTGCAGATTCCTTTACGAACTCCTGCAAGAGAATGTTCACGCCATCATCATTGGTAAGATAGAAAGCCTGCAAAGTAGACTTAGCAGCCTTCTTAGTCTCAGCCAAGACAACGCCGTTACCGTGAGTACCACTAGCAAGCTTAATAATCACTGGCATCTCGCCAAGCTGATCGAGAAGCTCGTCAATATCGGTAGTGTTACGAGATACGACGGTTTTTGGAATATCAATATTGTACTTTGCAAGAAGCTGCATCGAGCGTAGCTTGTTGCGAGCACGCGTAATGGCGATAGATTTCGACAATACGTATTCGCCCTGCATCTCAAGCTGGCGCACAATCGTGGTACCATACTTGGTCATGTAGCTGGCGATACGAGGAATAATCGCATCATAGCGGCCAAGTGGTTTACCCTTGTAATAAACAGCGTTGTTGCTCTGTTCGATGGAGACGTAACAGTTCTTATACTTGATAACGTCAACTTCGTGGCCACGAGCCTCAGCCTCTTCGACTAGGCGCATGGTTGAGTAATTCTTATTACCATTGGATAGAATTGCAATTTTCATTTTCTATCGCTCCTTTAAATAATTTTCTTTATAAAACTTATATGGGTTCTTCTTCATCTCGTCATTTAGCCCGATTGGGGTGTTTTTCTTAATTTTGACGAGGTTTTCGGTTTGACTTACGTCAACAATGAATTTTCCGCTTAGCGTGCGGCGGCCTATCAGAATTGGATAGTTGTGCGTCGAGCGATCACTTAGACCGAAACTCACACGCATTTTTTGCCCCGCAATCGTTACGGACAGTTTTACACGATATTTTAAGGTAGTTTCGCCGAGCGAGCTCTTCGTCATCGCAATGCTGTACTCGGTGGCGGTATGCTCGATACCCGTGTAATAGGGTGAGCCTTCGCCAAAGAGTTTGAAGTGCAAGACGTGCTCTTTGTCGACGAAAATATCGCTAGCCCAGACTGCTGAGCTATCTGCGCCGGTATCCACCTTTGCAGGGACATTTTGAATTTCGTCACCGAAGTTAACTGCAACTTCGCGACCAATTATACTCTTTTCCATAATCTATAAATATATTATTTTGGAATCTTATCTATTTTACCACTTTTTGACCAAAATGTCAATGCTTATAGCTACTAGTTCACCTCTTGGCAATATTTATATAACAAAAACGCAGAGTCTTTCAATAATATTTTTGTACATTATTGCCGTATTAGGACATACTCGAATAATCCTGTCAAATATGTTATAATACCTCTATGAAGAAGGAGTTGGTGAAGCTACGTCATGCTCGTAGCACGAAGGATTTTCCTAATATTAAGCTCGACGAGGATGAGCATGTAGTCGTCTCGATGAAGCGTTCATTCCTAGGCCTGATTGGTCTTTGGCTTGGCGGCGCGATCTGTTTGATCGCTACACTTATTATTGCCGTTTGGGTAACTCATGATAGTTTCTTCTCTGGTTCCCTTTTGGGCGCATTTGGCGGCGCTAAGATTCTCTGGGGCGTCTTCTTTATCGTTTTTGCGCTAATTATTATCATGACCCTTATTTCTACTTATGTTTATGTCGGAAATAAGATGTATGTCACCAACCAGCGCGCGATCCAGAACATCCGCACTTCTATCTTTAATACTTCTACGAACGTTATCGAGCTCGAGCGCATCGAAGACGTCTCCTTCCATCAGAAGGGCTTCTTTGGCGCAATCTTCAATATCGGTACGCTTCGTATGTCCACCGTCGGTGACGAAACCACCTACACCTTCGAAATGCTCGATACTCCAACCGACGAGGTCGAGACTATCTCTAAGCTAGTTCGCGCTTCTCATCAGAAGCACATCAAATAGTCACAGCATAGCATTAGCGTTTTCGCAAATCTGCGATATAATATTTTTATGGCATTGGCAATTATTTTAGCCGTCTTAGTTCTGATTTTCGTTATTTTTCGACACCATGTCGGCGTGCCGTTTTTGGCTATGATCGCAGGCGTGGCCGTCTATGACGCATTTGGCGCCAGCTTCGCCTCGACGATTTCTCAGTGGATTCCAGCGATTAACGAAGGTCTCGCCAATCAGATTATTTATAGCGTCTTGGTCGCAATTGTGCCGATTGTGCTTTATTTCCGCGTTGGCCGTACTGGTCTTTTCGGTATTTTGCGCATTATTGAATCCCTAATTTTTGCCTTCTTATTGACGGTCCTAATTTCAGGAGTAGTCTCGGCATATTCCCCACTCGACAAATACTCCAACGAGATTCTCAGCTGGATCAATGGCGTACGCGGCTTCCTTATGATAGGCGGCGTGCTTATGGCTTACGTAGATGTTTTCTTTTATCATTCAAGTCACTTCGCCTAAGCTCCCAGAGAGCAATACCAGTAGCGACAGAGACATTGAACGATTCTTTTTGGCCAGCCATTGGAATTTCAAGCAAGCAATCACAATGCTTTAGGATATCCTCCGGAATTCCATGGACTTCTTCGCCCAAAATAAGGGCGATTTTTTCAGGATAATTCTGCTGCTCGGCGAGATTGAGCGAGTTTTCGCCCTGCTCAAGCGCACAAACCTTGAAGCCATCATTTTTTAGCTCACTAATAGCCTCAAGGATATCCTCGGAGCGGCGACAGTTCAGCATTTCCTCGGCACCAAGAGCAGTCTTATGAATCTGCTTGCGCAGTTTTTCCTGCTCGTGCGGTAGACCCTTGTCCGTAAAAGGCGTATAGCCAGTAAAGATTAGCTCATCGATTCCGAGACAATCACAAGTGCGCAAAATCGCGCCCACATTATAGGTGGAGCGTATGTTGTACAAAATAACGATAAGCTTTTTCATGTTACAATAATACTATGAATGAGGATGAGGTACAGCGCAAGCGTAGGCAGAATGAAGAGGAGAACACGGAACGCCGTGCTGGCATTTTGGGTCTCCCATACCTAGATACTCGCGCTTTTGAAAAGACTTCACCTTTGCATGTAAATTTGCTCGAGAAGCCTTTCATGCATCAGAACCACATTATTCCTCTCCAGAGAGGCGAAGGTGGTAAAGCTTTCCAGTTTATGGTCACGAGCCAGACTCCTCGCACCGTCATGCAACAGATGATTCGCGAGTACGACGAAGACGGCCATCGCGTTGAATTCTTCCTGATTTCCGAGTCTGCTTTTCGCGTATATATTCTCCGCTACGATCCACCGCTAGAGGTTCAGTACGAAGATATCGAGATTGCAAAAGAAGGCGACAGCGAGACGATTCGCCAGGTTTCCAACATCCTCAACACTGTCTCCACAGAGAAGGTTTTTGATTATTTGCTCGATCAGGCAGATAGGCTTGGAGCGAGCGATATTCATATCGAGAACATGCGCGGCGTGATTCGCATCCGTATGCGCGTTCATGGCATTTTGCATCCAGTAGCAGAGATTTCAAAGGATCGTTATCGTGTTTTCATGGGCGAGCTTAGTAGTCGCGCGAACGTTTCGACCGCAAGCAATAAGCCTCAGTCCGGCCATATGCAGATGGATATCGACCGCGACGGCGCTCATCATATTCTTAACCTTCGCGTCGAGATGGTGCCTACTATGTACGGCCAAGATGCGGTTTTGCGTCTCTTCAACTTCGACGAGAGTCTCCTAAATCTCGATTTGCTTGGCATTACAAGGTCTGAACGTGCCGCAATTGAAGAAGTTATTTCACACCCACGCGGCTTGGTCATGATGGTTGGCCCTACCGGCTCCGGTAAGTCTACAACGCTCTATTCGATCTTGAACGCTCTCAATTCGAGCGAGCGCAAGATTATTACGCTCGAGGATCCAATCGAATACGGCATTAATGGCATTTCACAGATTCCAATCAATACCAACGACGGCGGCTCTTTTGCAGAAGGCCTTCGTTCGGTACTCCGCTTGGACCCTGATGTCGTGATGGTTGGCGAGATTCGCGATGCCGACACGGCTAAGACCGCGATTCAGGCCTCCGTTACTGGTCGCCTCGTGCTTTCATCTTTCCATGCCAATACTACCGCAGCGGCTTTCGCGCGCATGATTGATTTGATTGGCGTAAACCCGATTTTCTCATCTTCTGTTCGCCTATTGATTGCTCAGCGCCTCGTCCGCAAGCTTGACGACAACAAGCAGCCATACAAGGCAGACGAAAATACCAAGAACTACATCAAGCGCGTTCTTTCAAACGTTCGCACAAATTACAATTTGGACGATATTACTCTTTATAAGCCAGCCCCAAGCGACGCAAGTCCATTTGGCTTCAATGGTCGCCTCGCGATTATGGAGCAGATGATCGTTACTGAGCCAATCCAGGCATTCTTGCGTGGCGACGTCAATGCTTTCAATACCACAGCCATCGAGAATACCGCTCGCAATAACGGCATGCTTACCCTCGAGCAAAAGGGCGTTTTGGCTGCTTTGCGCGGCGACACTACGATTGAAGAAATCGGTCGCGTTATCTAGTTTCACCATAAAGAGGCGGTTTTTCAAATCCTCCCCGTTACCCCCTTTTCAATCCTCGAAAAATATGCTAAAATAAGACAAGTTTTAATTATTAAAAGGTAAGAATATGTCGTTTGAACTACTAAAAATGGTGGGAGATGCCCAAAAGAAGAAAGCCGTCGTTGACGTGCGTTCGGGCGACACTGTACGTGTTTCCCAAAAGATTAAGGAAGGCGATAAGTTCCGTATTCAGGTTTTCGAAGGCACCGTTATTCGTGTCGATCGTAAAGCTTCCCATACTGAGCGTTTCGTAGTCCGCAAAGTTACCTCTGGTGTTGGCGTCGAGAAGTCCTTCTTGATTCACAGCCCATTGGTTGAAAAGATTGAGATTGTTCGCCGCGGTAAAGTCCGCCGCAACAACCTTCGCTACCTCCGCGAACGTTCTGGTAAGTCCGCTCGCTTGGTTAGCAAGGATTTCGACCGCAAGGCAGCTAACGAGCTTCCTGCAGAAGAACCAGTCGAAGAAGTCAAAGAAGAAGCTGCTGAAGCTAAGGCAGAAGCCTAATTGGCAATTCTTGGAATAGATGAAGTCGGAAGAGGCCCCTGGGCGGGGCCTCTTGTTGTGGGCGCTTGTCTTTTGCCCGAAAAGATCGAAGGTCTTACCGACAGCAAAAAGCTCAGCGCAAAGAAACGCGAGTCGCTCGCCGGTGAAATTCGCGAGCACGCCGATTTCGGCCTTGGCTGGATTCCTGCGCATGAACTAGACAAACTCGGACTCACCGAGTCGCTTTGCAAGGCTTGCCGCGAGGCGGTCAGTCAAATTGAAGGCAGTTTTGACCAGATTGTTATCGATGGAACGATTAATTTCTTACGCGGCACAAAATACGAGAAGATCGTCCAGGTCGTACCGAAAGCCGACTTTTTAGTACCAGAAGTTTCTGCCGCCTCTATTATTGCCAAGGTTTCCCGCGATCAATACATGTATGATTTGGCCAACAAATATCCTGGATACGGCTTTGAAAAACACGTCGGATATGGCACAGCTGCTCACAAGAAAGCCATCGAGGAGCTTGGCGTTTGCGATGAACATCGCCGCAGTTTTAGGCCGATTGCGCAGCTCTTGGGGCAGGATTCGACAAAGCATCAGCGTCAGAACGACGGCCAGCGCGCCGAAGCTATTGTTGCCGAGGCACTCCGACGCAAAAAGCACGTGATTCTTGAAAGAAATTGGCGCACAAAATTCTGTGAAGTCGACATTATCTCCGAATTCGAGGGCGTTATCTATTTTACAGAGGTAAAATACAGCAAAAA
>Ga0255347_1000242_pt1 | contig 104998 bp, 81 predicted proteins | sample wastewater_treat_2_FD_192479 | JGI IMG/M metagenome (GOLD analysis project Ga0255347, IMG submission 192479) | Wastewater microbial communities from Lulu Island WWTP, Vancouver, Canada - plant24 | ecosystem: Engineered > WWTP > Wastewater > Unclassified | place: Canada: Vancouver, British... | reverse complement strand
AGCCAGGCCTTATCGCGAAAACGATGCGGTTTGTCCTGTTTCGGTCTATGGCAAGAGTAAATTACAGGGGGAGCAGGTGTTGAATGAAATCTGTCCTTCTTCTTCGGTGATAGTTCGTACCGCCTGGCTTTATTCTGCGTTTGGGAATAATTTTGTAAAGACCATGATTCGTTTGGGACGGGAAAAATCGGAACTCAGAGTGGTGAATGATCAATGGGGCAGCCCCACCTATGCGGCCGATCTGGCGAAGGCTTTGATGAAAATCGTATTAAACGCCGAAGACGGGCATTTTACCCCCGGCATTTACCATTTCAGCAATGAAGGAAAATGTTCCTGGTACGAATTTGCTCAAAAGATTCATCAACTGGCCGGAATTACAAATTGTAAAATAATACCGGTGACTACTGCCGAATATCCTACGGCGGCCCAAAGGCCCTCCTTCAGCCTGCTGGACAAAAGCAAAATCCGCAGAGATTACGGAGTGGCTGTTCCCTTGTGGACAGACAGTCTGGAGACTTGTTTGTCGAAATTTAATAACTGTAATTAAATCTGTACAATGAAAAATGTTCAATTAAAAAAACAAGGCGGAGCGATATGGTTTCTTGTTGTAAGCACGCTTTTATTTGCCGCCTGTGGACAAAAAAATACCACCAAACCACTTTCGGTTCGCATGGCCGAGAGCGAGATGATCAGAACACCCGTACCAACCGACTTGGATGCATGCGAGGGTCGCCTCAAATGGAATTATACGCACGGATTGGAGTTGCTGGCTTTTATGGATTTATACGATGCGAGCGGAGATGAGCGTTTCTGGAATTATGCCGCCCGTTATGCCGATACCATGATCAACGCGCAGGCCGAGATTGTTTCCTATAAAAAGACCAACTATAATATCGACCATATCTGCCCCGGCCGGATTTTGTTCCGCATGTACGACAGAACTGGAGAAGCTAAGTACAAAATGGCTATGGACACCTTGTTTTCGCAGTTGCAAACACACCCACGCACCTCCGACGGAGGTTTCTGGCATAAAAAAGTGTATCCTTATCAAATGTGGCTGGACGGTTTGTACATGGGGCAGCCTTTTTATGCGGAATACATTAGCCGCTATGTCGATGCTTCAAATCAGCAAGACTTATTTGAGGACGTTGTTCACCAGTTTGTCACTGTGGGTAAACACACCTACGATGCTGTTACCGGAGTGTACAGGCATGGCTGGGACGAAAGCCGCGCTATGTTTTGGGCAGATAAGGAAACAGGGCAATCGGCCCATTGCTGGGGCAGAGGTTTGGGCTGGTATGTAATGGGCCTGGTGGATGCTTTGGATTACATACCGGGACAAGAACAGCGTCAGGCTTTGATCGATATTCTCAAGGGGATATACGAGGTGCTGCCAAAATACGCAGATCCCCAAACCGGCATGTGGTATCAAGTTCTGGAGTTTCCCGAAAGGGAGGGTAATTATCAGGAATCTACCGCATCCATCATGTTTGTGTATGGCCTGCTCAAAGGGGTTAAAACAGGAGTTTTTGATGCCTCTTACCGTGAAACGGCGCTGCAATGGTACGAGAAGTTCGTGGATCGTTTTGTAAAAGAGAATCTCGACGGAACCATCAGCATTACCGACTGTTGTGCGGGAGCAGGACTGGGCGGTTCACAAAATCGCAGTGGAAAATACGATTATTACATCAACGAAACCATTATCATCGAAAACGACTGCAAGGCCGTGGGCCCATTTATTCAGGCTTCGTTGATATACGAGGAATTCAAGTCCGAAAGACAGCAATAAAGTTCAGAGCATCCAAAAAGTTGCGACTTAGAGCTTTGAAAGCAAAAACAAATTGTATCTTTGCCAATCCTTTTATAAGGATAGTTTTTAATAGGATAATAAGTTAATTTAGATCTAAATTTTATGTCAAAAGTAAGTGTAATAGGAGTAGGAAATGTAGGTGCAACTTATGCGAGCATAATGACCATCAACGAAGTAGCAGATGAAATTGTCCTCTTGGACGTTAAAGAAGGGATTGCCGAGGGCAAAGCTCTCGACATGAAACAAGCATCCTGTTTGATGAGTATAGACACCAGAATTTCAGGTACTACAGGAGATTATTCTAAAACGGCCGGTTCTGATGTGGTAGTGATTACTTCGGGTATTCCCCGTAAGCCCGGAATGACCAGAGAAGAACTTATTGGTGTTAATGCCGGTATAGTGAAAGACGTTGTATCCAATGTCTTGAAATATTCTCCCGATGCCATACTGGTTATCATCAGTAATCCCATGGACACTATGACTTACCTGGTCCAGAAAACATCGGGCCTTCCTAAAAATCGAATTATCGGAATGGGAGGAGTTTTGGACAGTTCCCGTTTTAAAACCTATTTGAGCATGGCTCTGGGTGATGTTAACCTGAACGACATCCAGGCTTGTGTGATTGGCGGACATGGAGACACCACCATGATTCCTCTTACCCGGTACGCCACCTACAAGGGCATTCCGGTTTCGGAATTTCTTAGCGAAGAAACTTTGAATAAGGTTGCAGCCGACACCATGGTTGGTGGAGCAACACTTACCAAATTGCTGGGCACTTCGGCCTGGTATGCTCCAGGAGCTGCCGGAGCTTACCTGGTAGAATCCATTTTGCACGACCAGAAAAAGGTGTTGCCATGCAGCGTTTACCTCGAAGGCGAATACGGGCAAAAAGACATTTGCATTGGTGTTCCGGTAGTTATTGGAAAAAACGGCTGGGAGAAAGTCGTGGACTTCAAACTTAACGCCGCGGAACAGGCTTTGTTCGATAAAAGCGCTGAGGCTGTCCGGTCTACCAACAAAGTACTGAGCTCTGTACTGTAATTTTATCGACGGTGTCTCATAAGTGCCCAACTGCTGCGTTGCTTTCGATATTCAGGCTCAGTCACATACTTCAGTATGCTCCTTTGCCCTCAATCTCAGCCCTTGCATTTGGACGCTTCTAAGACACCTTATGTTTTGTGCTTGAATAGTTAATTTTGAGACATCCCCTTTTAATTTTTAAAATGCTGAAAACATCCGATATCTGCCGGAAAATGGCGTTTAGCCTTGTTGTGCTGTTTTGTTGCGGAACGGCCCAGAGGTTGTGTGCCCATCGGGATAGCATCGATCAATCCGGCGAACGTTTTATACAGTTTTTGCAAACTTCCGAAAAAAACAAGGGCACGGTACGGATTTTTCAAGACAGGCGCATTGTAGACTTAGTTGGCAGTAAGCAAATGTCGGCCAACATAATCAAAGACGGAGACAAAACCCTGGTCAGCTTGAATGGCTGGCGTATTCAAATATTTTCTGGTAATAATCAGGCTACTGCCAAAGAAGAAGCTTTCAGCAAGGAGGCTTTAGTGAAGGCCAAACTGCCTGATTTGAACACATATGTCATTTATAACGCTCCTTTCTGGAGGGTGCGTGTCGGAGATTTTTTTACTTACGAAGAAGCTTATGAGGTCTTACTCGATCTGAGAAGGAGTTTCGTGTTCGGACGCGAAATGTCGATAGTTCGCGAAAAAATACAGGTTGAACCTTAGCTGAGAAAGCTATTATACTTAAAGTCGGGATAAAGAACTAAGTCTATGATAGATAAACGATTAATTCTTGGAACTGAACCTAATCCTGTTCAGGATGAAATAGCCGGACATTACTTGGAAATTTTACGTTTGCTGGGAGAAGACACGGAACGTGAAGGTTTGTTGAAAACACCTAAGCGCATAGCTAAAGCCATGCAATTTCTTACTTACGGTTATCAGTTGGATCCCGAAGAAGTGTTAAGATTGGCCAAATTTCATGAGGAATACCGGCAAATGGTTATCGTCAGGGATATAGATTTTTATTCCTTGTGCGAACACCACATGCTGCCCTTTTACGGTAAAGCCCATGTGGCTTATATTCCCAATCAGCATATTACAGGCCTGAGTAAGATTGCCCGGGTGGTGGATATTTTTTCACGCCGCTTGCAGTTGCAGGAACGCATGACTACGCAGATCAAAGAATGCATTCAGAAAACCCTCAATCCTCTGGGGGTGATGGTTGTGATTGAGGCACAACATCTTTGTATGCAAATGCGGGGAGTTGAAAAACAAAATTCAGTTGCTGTCACCTCCGATTTTACCGGTGTCTTTAACCAGGCAAAGACCAGGCAGGAATTTATGAATCTGATTGGAAGGTAAAGTAGCTCCAATACAGTTTGCTGTTGAATAAAAGGCCATGAAAAAGAATTATTCCATTTGCGTGTTGGACGCTTTTACCTCCAATCCCGGAGACTTGTCCTGGGATGCTCTCCGTCAATTTGGAGAAATACAGGTGTACGAGCGCAGTCCCGAGGAAAAAGTTATTGAGCGGGCGAAAGATGCCGACATTTTGTTGACTAACAAAGTGATTCTGGACGAGGATCTGATAAAAAAACTGCCAAGGCTTAAGTATATCGGAGTGCTGGCTACCGGTTATAATGTGGTTGACATACACGCTGCCAAAGCCCACAACATAGTGGTGACCAATATTCCTGCTTACAGCACCGATTCGGTGGCTCAGATGGTGTTTGCTCACGTACTGAACATATACAACCAAGTACAATATCACGCGCAGGAAGTGAAAAAAGGCCGTTGGTCGGGCTGCCGTGATTTTTCTTTTTTCGATAAACCTTTGATGGAACTCAAAGGCAAAACAATGGGTATTGTGGGTTTGGGTAGAATAGGAATGGCTACTGCCCAATTGGCCCTGGCTTTTGGAATGGAAGTTATTGCCCTGACAAGCAAGACCAAAGACGATTTACCTGCCGGTATTTCTCCGGTCAGTGAAGATGAATTGTTTCGACAAAGCGATGTGCTGAGCCTGCATTGCCCCCTAACACCCGAAAACAAGGGCTTTGTGCAAAAGGAAAAATTGGCTTTAATGAAAACAGGAGCTATACTGGTAAATTTAAGCCGGGGACCATTGGTTAACGAAGAAGACCTTGCTTGGGCTTTGAATAACGACAGACTCTATGCAGCAGCTGTTGATGTATTATCTAAAGAACCTCCATGCCCCGACAACCCCTTACTGACAGCTAAGAACTGTTATATCACCCCTCATATTGCCTGGGCAACCAAAGAAGCCCGGGCGCGTTTGATTACCCAGGCAGTCGAAAACGTCAGAGCCTTCGTGGAAGGTCATCCGATTAACAGAATCGATTAATTCTACTTCCTGTTAGTTCTTTTATCCGAAGTGTTACGAACAGCCCTCTTCTTTTCTTCAGGATAGGCTATTCGTGTATGATAAATGCTTTTTAATTTTTGTTTAAAGACCGATTTAATGATCTCCAATTCCTGGAAGGTGATGGGTACATTTTTATAAGCCCCTTCCTGAATTTGTCTACCGATCAGCTTCTCTACCAGATCCGAAATGCTGCTTTCGGAATATTCCGTTAAACTATGCGAAGCGGCCTCAATAGTATCGGCCATCATTAGGATAGCTGTCTCTTTAGAAAAAGGATTTGGGCCCGGATAATAAAATGCTTCTTTTGGAGGCTCCTGGTCGGGATGTTCGTTTTTGTAGATAGTGTAGAAATAGCGTGTCGGTCCGGTACCGTGATGAGTTGCAATAAAGTCTTTCACCACTTTGGGCAGGTGGTATTGATTGGCCAGTTTGAGACCATTGTTGACATGATCCACTATTATTTTGGCTGCTTTTTCTGTTTCCATTTGGTCTAAGGGATTTTGTCCGTTTGCCTGGTTCTCGGTAAAATAGGCGGGATTTTGCATTTTGCCCAGGTCGTGATACAAGGCCCCTGTTCTTACCAGTTGTGCATTGGCGTTTATTTCCTGAGCGGCGGCGGCAGCCAGGTTGGAAACCTGCATGGAATGTTGGAAAGTGCCCGGAGAGCTTTCTGAAAACAAGCGGAGCAAGGGGGAGTTAATGTTGGAGAGCTCCATTAGAGTGACATTGGAAGTATAGCCGAATATCCATTCAAACAAATATATCAGGAGGTAGGCGGTGAACATCAGTACTGCGTTAATGGCAAAAAAGACATACATTTGCCATTGAAGTTGATTGGGCGCTCCCTCTTGAATAAAAGCTATGCCGGTGTAAAATACCGAATAGCAGACAAAACTCCAGACGATACACAAAAACAATTGTGAACGCTGAGTAAGCTCTTTGAGTGAGAGGACAACAGCCATACCAACAGTGAGTTGCAGCGTTAAAAACTCAAAGGGGAAGGGAGCAATGACAGAACAGATTAATACGGTGATGAGATGGGTGAAATAAGCCGTTCTGGCATTGAAGAAGGTACAGATTATCACAGGCAGTATGGCATAGGGAATCATATAGAGATTCAAGGTGCTGTTTCTCACCACTAAGGCGCTCAATAAACTAAGACTTGTGACAAGAATCAGTAAAAAGAGGATGTTGTGGGTTTTGTTGTAGATTTCGGGTGTAAAATACCTAATAAATAGGAACAGCATCAAAAACAGGCCGGCTACCCATATAATCTGGCCGGTCAGCACCCAGTTTTCCGTTGAATTTATATTACGTTCTTCTGCTGCCTTTTTTAACGAAGAAAGTTTTAAAAAAGTGATTGCGTTAACAATTTCGCCTTTATCAATGATGCGTTCTCCTCGCTGGACCAATCCCGAGGTTTCAGACAGCTCACCAATCATTGCTTCTTTCGATTGTTCAGAAGTTTCCCGATCATAGCTTAGGTTTTCCCGGAGGTATTCCTCTATCTTGCATATCCTGACCAAGGTATCTCGATGTATACGTGCCGGCAAGTTGCTCAAAATGGCAGAATAGGCTTCTTTAATAGTGAAAACCGAAGACAGATCGCGGGTTTCGGCTATAGGCTTAGTAACCATCAGCAGCGATTTCAACTTTTCCTTTTGGAATTCGTTTCGGACGGAAGCCGAAATGATACCGGCTCCATAGACCAGAGCAAGTTGATCGTTTATATAAGTTTTGTAACGTGGGGGTACGGTAGCTCTTAAGTACAAGTCGTAATTGCGGTTGAAGTTACCAATCATTTCTGTTGAGACCGTTGCATCCACTACAACGTAAGGTTTGTGCGTCCTCAACAGGCTGTCCTTTTCGGCAGCCAGTTCTTTCTGGTCTTTAATAACGGGGAAACTGTAGGGAGCCGTGAGCAAGCCGTAGCGCCAAGGTTTGCCTTCTTGAAACTGATAGCGGAATCTGCCTTCTCTGGGGAAAGCGTAAAGGATCAGGCCGGCTGCAACAACGAAAAGGAAGATTTTGAATATCGTGGATGCAGTATTTAGTTTAGGTTTAAATTTAGCCATGGCTTTCAATCTGATTTTTCGGCCGGAAGCCTGTGAACAGGGGCGAAAATTACAAAAAAAACCCTTGGCGGCAATAACTAAGGTCGAATTTTAAAAATATCTTGTACTTTTGCCCTCAAAATGTTTGTGTTATGTCTGAATCCAATACTGTCCGTGTCCGTTTTGCTCCCAGCCCTACCGGTCCTCTGCACATAGGAGGCGTAAGGACCGCTCTTTATAATTATTTATTTGCCCGCCACGCCGGCGGCACCATGATTTTACGCATAGAAGATACCGACAGCAAACGTTATGTACCCGGATCCGAAGCATATATTGTGGAAGCACTGCAATGGCTCAATATCCAAATTGACGAGGGTGTTTCGCAGGGAGGCGACTATGGCCCTTATCGTCAATCGGAACGGAAAGAAATTTACAAAAAATACATAGATCAATTGCTCGAACAAGACAAGGCCTATCTGGCTTTTGATTCTCCCGAACAGCTTGAGGCAAAACGAGCAGAAGACCCTAATTTTCAATACGATGCTTCAAGCCGACTAAGCATGCTCAACTCGCTTACTTTGTCCGCCACCGAGGTCGAAGAAAGATTGCAGGGAGGTGAAGATTATACCGTTCGTTTCAAGATAGAACCCGATCGTAGCATAGAGGTGCAAGATATGATCAGAGGAAGGGTGGTTTTTAATTCGAGTGTTCTGGACGACAAGGTCTTGTACAAGTCGGCCGATCAATTGCCCACCTACCACCTGGCCAATGTGGTGGACGATCATTTGATGAAAATCAGCCATGTGATCAGGGGAGAAGAATGGCTGCCCTCCACCCCTTTGCATGTTTTACTGTACGAAGCCCTTGGTTGGGACAAACAAATGCCCCTCTTTGCTCATTTACCCTTGTTGCTTAAACCTGATGGCAAAGGGAAACTGAGCAAGCGTGACGGAGACCGTCTGGATTTTCCGGTTTTTCCCTTAAACTGGGAAGATCCTCAAAGCGGAGAAATAAGCAAAGGTTATCGCGAAGCCGGCTATTTCCCCCAGGCAGTCATCAATTTTCTCGCGTTGTTGGGCTGGAATCCCGGAGACAATAGGGAGATGTTTTCGATGGACCAATTGATAGAAGCTTTTACCATAGAACGTTGCAGCAAAAGCGGAGCCAAGTTCGATTACGAAAAAGCTCGCTGGTTCAACCATCAATATATGCAGGAGCTGGACAACAGTACCTTGGCAGAGAGCTTGTTACCCTTGATAGAAGCAAAAGGATACAAAACATCTCCCGGTTTTGTCGAGGCTATTTTGGTCCACATTAAGGAAAGAATGGTTTTTCCGCATGATTTTTGGGATCAGGCTGCCTATTTTTTTGCCGCCCCCGATCAATACGATGCTAAGACGGTGGCCAAGCGTTGGAAGCCAGAATCTGCAGCTCAACTTACCGAATTGGTCGATTTGCTCGAACGCATCAACGATTATTCCAATCCCGAAGCCATCGAAAGCGAAGTAAAAGCCTGGATAGAACAAAAATCATACAAGATGGGTTTGATTATGAATGCTTTTCGTTTGGCTTTAGTGGGCGAAGGCAAGGGTCCGGGCATGTTTGACATCGTTTGCCTGCTGGGGAAAGAAGAAACGCTACAGCGTTTACGTAAAGCCATAATAACGCTGGGCTAGTACGATTTGTTGTTAATTAATCTGCTTATTATGTATCGCCTCCTTTTTTCGCTTTATGTAGCTTTGTTCCACATAGTTGCGCTTTTTTACAAAAAAGCCGGTAAAATAGTCAAAGGCCAACGAGACAGTTGGGATATTTTGAAAAACCTGAATCCCAAAAAGAATTATCTTTGGTTTCATGCCTCTTCGCTGGGCGAGTTTGAACAGGGACGCCCTTTGATGGAGGCTATTACCTGTACGTATCCACGGTATTCTGTCTTGTTGACTTTTTATTCACCCTCGGGTTTTGAGGTGCAAAAAAACTACCGGGGAGCCGATGTGGTTTGTTACCTGCCTTTCGATACGATGTGTAACGTCAGGCGTTTTATAGAATTGGTACAGCCCAGAGCTGCCTTTTTTATTAAGTATGAATTCTGGCCCCATTATCTGAAAGAATTAAATAAAGAGGGCGTTCCTGTTTACCTTGTTTCCGGCGTGTTTCGCAAGAACCAGTTGTTTTTCAAACCTTGGGGTGGATTTTATCGCAGACTGCTTAGATACTTCAGTGCTTTCTTTGTTCAAAACGAAACTTCCAAGGTCTTACTTAACTCTATAGGTGTGAACAACAAGGTCTTCATCACCGGAGATACCCGCTGCGACCGCGTTATAGACATAGCGGCTCATGCCTCTGAACAAGAACTGATTAAGGAATTTGCCTATGATTCTATGGTATTGGTTGCCGGCAGTACCTGGCCCGAAGACGAAGAAATACTAATTCCCTACATAAATAATGTACACACGGAATGGAAACTAATCATTGCTCCGCATGAAATTGACGAAAATCGTCTTAGGGGGATAGAAAAGCTTCTGAATCGGCCCTTTGTACGCTATTCGGCAATGAAAAACGAAGACGCAGGTCGGGTTGAATGTATCATTATCGACAGTTTTGGACTATTGTCTTCGGTATATCGTTACGGGCAGGCAGCATATATAGGGGGCGGTTTTGGAGTCGGCATACACAACACTTTGGAAGCTGCCGTTTACGGTATCCCGGTTTTGTTTGGTCCCAATCATACCAAATTCGAAGAAGCGCAGGCTTTGATAGAGGCGGGAGCCGCTTTTTGCATAAGTTCTCAAAACGATTTGGAAGACGAGTTGGATAAATTTCTCGCAAGCAATAAGACTCTGACTCAGGCCGGAGAAAATGCCCGGAATTATGTAAAAGAAAAATCGGGAGGTACTGCCAAAATTCTGGATGTCTTAAAAACAGAATTGTTTAAGGTTTAGTTATTTCCTCAACCGGAAGCGGTTCAGAATGTTTCTTATGAGCGCATTGGCATCCTCGGAAATTCTCCATAAATAAGTCAGTAAAATACCTGAACCGAGCAATGTAGAGCTTTTAACGATAGCGTCGATCACCTGAGCATAAATTACCTTCAGAGGTAATTTCAAAAATAGGGGGGTCAGGAAGCTCGTCCACAACCGGTCGCACAAGAATAGCAACAAAACCAATAAGACAACCTGAGCTTGTTTCCATGAAAAAATGGAGGTTTTTATTTTCCAACGTACCAAACTAAGCAACAAAAAATAAAAAATCAGATACGACAACAAAGAAGCTATTGCAGCTCCGTTCATGCCCCAGACCGGTATCAGTGAATTGTTGAGAATAATTGCGCTGGTCGTCAAAATAACAGTTAAGATGAGCGATACGTAGTAAAATTTTGAGTAGCGCAACACGATTTCACTCACATTAAAAACAGAATTCAACAATCGACTTAGTCCAAGGATAAATACCACCCATTTTCCCGCCGCATAAATTTCCCCATTGGGTAAAAGCTCGAAAATCAAATCGATATTAATCCAGATAGCCAAAAAGATAAAGAAGCCCCCCAGCAACTGATGTAAAGAAATACTCTTACACAAGGCGTTTATTTTTGTGAAATCTTGATCTTTTATGGCCTGAGAGATGTGTGGCCCCGAAATGGTTCCCAACGATCTGTAGGGCATTTCAATCATGGAAGCCATATAGCCTGCAATAGCAAAAATGCCGGCAAAATTCAAACCCATCTTGGCGCTGATGAAAAAAGAATTTATGCTGGGAGCGATAACGCCTCCCAAGGCCGCTGCGATTAAAAATAAGGTGTAAAGGAGATAATCCTTGACCAAGGATTTCTTCAAAAACTTAAAATCGGGCTTGAGAGAAATTTTTTTAAGGCTGAATATATAAACGATGTTTAAAATGGTTGCTATGCCGTATACCGAGCTGAAAGCAATAATAAAACCGTCCAGATTGATCAGATCGAAGGCATAAAGGAGATAGGCAGCCAGCGACAATAGCCTGACAACTACTTCCCTGATAAATTTAGGCACCACAATTCTGAGAAGCAAATTGGAATTCACCTCAAAAACAGACATGTAAAGTAAGAAGAAGCCTACCGGAAAGATAAAGTTGTAGTAATCGACAAACAACGGGGAATTCTCGGCAAAGAACCCCGAAATGGGCTCTTTGAGCAACCAAAAAACTATACCGTAGATTAAAAACCCTATAAAAGGGATAACCAGGGTCCAGAAGAAGAATCCATGATCTTTTTCTCCTTCTTTGAAATAAGGGTAATAGCGAATGGCCGACGAAGTGGTGCCCAATTGAGCAAGACCGGCAAATACAGTGGCGGCATCGACCAACACACGTGTTAGCCCTATCTCTTCGGCAGTAAGGAAATTGGTAAGGACAAAAAAGGTGGTGAAAAAGCCGATGGCGATACCCACATAACTCACTACGGTTCCTTTGACACTTTGCCGGATGATTATGCCCATAAATGCACTCTGTTTCCGTTGCGAATGTACGTATTTTAGACGAATAAACGCTTAGATTGTTTTTTTTCCTATTTTTGCGGATTATCTACCTAGGTATTCATGAATAAAGAATTGCAGCTATCTATCGTTGTTCCGGTTTACAACAGACCGGGCGAAATTGGAGAGCTCCTCGAAAGCTTGTGCGCCCAGACGGACCCCGATTTCGAAGTCCTGATAGTGGAAGACGGATCAACGCTCGACTGTGAAGAGGTTTGCAGGCAATACAGCGAAAAACTGCAACTAAACTACCTTTTTAAGCCCAATTCGGGTCGGAGCGACAGCCGGAACTACGGTATGGAGAGAGCCCGGGGCAATTATTTTTTAATCTTCGATTCCGATTGCCTCTTACCTCCCGACTATATACAAAAAGTCAGAACTCACTTGCGGGAGCATTACCTAGATTGCTATGGAGGTCCCGACAAAGCAGCCGGCGATTTTACAAATAGACAAAAGGCCATCAATTACGCCATGACTTCTTTTCTGACTACCGGTGGTATACGCGGTGGAGATAAAAAGAAGGCTTCCTTTACGCCACGGTCCTTTAATATGGGAATCTCGAAAGAAGTTTTCCGGCAGGTGGGAGGTTTTAAAAACATAGTGGGCGAAGACATCGATCTGAGTATTCGAATCAAAAAGGCCGGTTTCAGTACCGGTTTACTTTCGGATGCTTTTGTTTATCATAAACGCAGAGTAGATTTAAAGAGCTTTTACAGGCAGGTAAAAACTTTTGGCAAAGGCCGGGTGCTTATTTCCCGTATGCATCCGGGTTCAATGAAATTGCTACACCTGTTGCCTCTGATATTTGTCCTGGCTCATGTGCTCTTGCTCCTGCTGAGCCTGGTTTTTTTGAATCCCTGGTTTTTGTTGCCTCTGCCGGTCTACATGCTCATCCTTTTCATTGACTCCTTGTTCAAAAACAAACACGCAGGCATCGCAGCCTTATCGGTGCTGGCCGCCTATATTCAGCTGTTTGGCTACGGACTGGGGCTCGGCAATGAACTTTTAACAAAGAAAGCTTATACATCGACACAAGAAGAATTGTATAAATAATACGTTATGAAAAGAATATTGGTTACCGGCGGAGCCGGATTTTTGGGTTCTCACCTTTGTGATCAATTATTGGCCCGTGGTAACGAAGTCATCTGTCTTGATAACTATTTTACCGGATCCAAGCAAAATGTGATCCATTTGCTGGACAATCCCTATTTTGAATTGTTGCGGCACGACATCACCAACCCCGTATATGTGGAAATCGACGAAATCTACAATCTGGCCTGTCCCGCTTCGCCGGTACATTATCAATACGACGCCATTAAAACAATTCAGACTTCCGTGATGGGAGCCATCAATATGCTGGGCTTGGCAAAACGCACAGAAGCCAAAGTCTTACAGGCTTCTACCAGCGAAGTTTACGGAGATCCCATTGTGCATCCGCAGCCCGAAGAGTATTGGGGCAATGTCAATCCCATTGGTATTCGTTCCTGTTACGACGAGGGCAAACGTTGCGCAGAAACTTTGTTTTTTGACTATTACAGACAAAATAAAGTCAAAATCAAGGTAGTCAGGATTTTCAATACCTATGGGCCCAGAATGCATCCCAACGACGGCAGGGTGGTTTCCAATTTCATAGTGCAGGCACTGAAAGGACAGGACATCACCATATACGGAGATGGGCTGCAGACCCGTAGTTTTTGTTATTGCGACGATTTGATTGCAGGCCTCATAACCATGATGGATACCGGAGATTCCGTAACCGGCCCCATCAATTTAGGCAACCCTACAGAATTTACCATAAAGCAGCTGGCAGAACTGGTAATAGAATTGACCGGCACCAAATCGGATATTGTTTACAAGCCGGCAGTTTCGGACGATCCTATGCAGCGCAAACCTGTTATAGAAAAGGCTAAGCAGGTCCTCAACTGGGAACCGCGCATACAACTCAGGGAAGGTTTGATGCGCACCATCGAATATTTCGATTCCATCTTAAAATAAACTCTCCGGAAAACGATTAAAGTGAAAGTGATTTATCGCAACGATAAATAATTTCCTCGCCCGCTCTGGCCAGGTGCTGCCTTTCCCTCTGCCAGGCACTTAATTCGTAGTAAAGTCGGTCTTCTGTCACCAGAAAGCCGGCTTTTCTTAGTATGTCGGGGTAATCTTTTCCAAACTGGCGTACGTGGTCGTACTGACCAAACAGACGCTGACGTTCTTTGGGGTCTGTTATCGACGGATCGCCAAAAGTATTAACGTTCATATTAAGTGGAACCAGCAAAATGGCCCAGCCCCCCGGCCTCAGCACCCGTTTGATTTCGGCAAGAGCCTTGTCCAGATCGGGGACATGCTCCAATACGTGGTTGCATAGCAAGACATCGTAACTGTTGTCGGGCAAGGCGATATCACAAAGATCCAGCTTGAGATCTGCAATAGGCGAGTCTAGGTCGGCCGTTGTGTAGTCCAGGTTTTTCAAAGCTCTAAAGCGCCTGAGAAAGGGTTGTTCCGGTGCAAAGTGCAAAACCTTGAGCTTAGCTTCAAAAAACAAAGTTTTTTGTTTCAGATAGAGCCACAACAAGCGATGTCTCTCTAAGGATAAACATTTGGGACAAAGTCGGTTGTCGGCACTCTCCCCGTAACCATATGGTAAAAATTTTCTGAATCGACTTTCACAAATAGGGCATTCTACTTTATTACCAATATAGAATGGCCTGATCAGAAAACTGAAGATATAGCTGAAGCGTATCAACCATTGCCTGGGTATACGGGCTGTAAAAAAGCCTATTATTTTCTTCATGTCAATGGTATTTTCGGGTAAAGGGATAACGCAGTGCCAGTATAAAATGGGCTCCCAGTGTAGCACCAAGTCCAAAATGTTTACGCATGATGTGAAAACGTTCCTTCAAGGATTTTTTACGCTGCCGGGCAGAAATGCCCGACACCATAAAGCGGGAAATATAAGCGTCAATATAGGTGTTTTGCCCGGACAGGGAAAGAACTTTACAAACCCAATCGTAGTCGGCCGAGATGCGGTAACGCAAGTCGTACCGGGGAGCCAGGCTTCTACGTACCAAAATGGACTGATGGCAGACGACCAGGCCCATGAGCAGGCTTGTTTTATTTAATTTAGCGGGAGCGGTTTTGTGTCTTTCGCCTAGGGCATTATCGTTTTGATCGATAATCAGCGATTGTCCGTACAGCACATCGCTTTGGGGACAATCTTCCAGTTTGTTCAGTATGAGTTCGAGGCTGTTGTTGTCGTACATTTTATCGCCGGCATTAATAAACCATACAAACTCTCCACGGGCCATTTTCAGGCCTTTGTTCATAGCGTCGTATAAACCCCGGTCTGCTTCGCTGATCCAGCGGAATTGACCGGCCCCGATAGCAAATTGTCCCTTATTCACCAAGTCTTCGTACTGCCGGATCAGATCGGTTGTGTTGTCTGTAGAAGCTCCGTCTACCAGTACATATTCCAAATCGGAGCTGGTTTGGTTCAGTACGCTCAGGAGGGTTTTTTCCAAAAACTCCCCGGCGTTGTAGGTGATGGTTATGACGCTGACTTTAGGTGGCATTTTGCAAAGAGAGTTGCTTTTTACTCAGACTTTCTTTTGGTGGATTTCTTGATGGTTTTAAACCCGGCAAAGCCTGTAAAGCCCAGGATCAGTAATCCCACTATTACGGACGACCATTTGGATAAAGCGGCGCTTCGTTCGTAAACCTCATCCACGCATTTAAATTCAATGATATGTTGGCCGGCCGGAATTTCCAGTCCGCGCAGAATATAGTTCACCCGCAACAAGGGTACCCGTTCGTCGTCAATAAAAACTTGCCAGGTTTTATAGTACACTTCGGAAAAGACTGCCAACTGTGCCTGGGGATTATTGCTTTCGTAGAACAGGTTGCCGGGACTCCGATAATCAGATAGACGAATATAGGCGCTTGAATCGGTCGTCTGTTCCAGGGTAGAGCTGTTGGGCAGTAAGTGTTGCCAGGCTTTGTCGATAAACACCTCTTTGGCGGGGTTGAAATCGTTCAAGGCGACAATTTCGGCGTTGGGGCCGTCAACCCAGGTGATTTTCTCCACAAACCAGGCATTCCCCAATGCCTGCGAGTTTCGCTGGACCACGGTTTTACCCTGCTGCTCCTGCGAAGGCAGAATAATATAACGGGTATTGAGCATATTTAATACATTCGTGTTGATGCCCTTCGAGAAATGATAATCGATTATATCCTGGTATCTCCTGAGTTTGGCTCCACTGTAACCTCCAATGGATTTGTGAAAATACGAAGTACGGGCATCGTTAAAAGTGCTGGTCGTTAAATTGAGCACTCGGTAATTGGGATCCTTATCTTGTAAAATTTGTAAGTCGGCTTCGCTGGGCAGTATTTCTTTGGCTTTTTGTTTGGGTACAAAATCGCTGTGGTTTAAGAAGCGTTTGTCTACGGTCCACAAATCCAGTGTTATAAGCAAACCTAAGCCCAGAATAACGTAGATCTCTTTGAAAGGTTTTTTGATAAAGAACCAGATCAAAGCAAAGGCCAACAGAATATACAGAAAAGAGCGCCAGGCATCGGAACGCAGTAATTGTTGCCTGTCGGCCTTTAGTGCCTCTACCAGCCAGGCAGGGAAGTTGGCATCGGAATTGCCCGAAAAATCGAACATACTGCTTCCAAACAAGGCAATAATCAGGGATAATCCCCCAACAATTGCAAAGGATAAGTATAAGGGTTTAAAATAAGTCTGTGCAAATTGTGCGTCTTTGCGATGATCTAAGAGCTCTTTTACGGCAAGAATTCCCAGGGCAGCCATGGCCAGACTGGCTATAACCAGCGACATGGAGGGCACCCTGAATTTATTGTACAAAGGCAAATGATTAAAAAGGAATTCATTGAAAGCCATAAAATTATGCCCCCAGGACATCAATATAGCCAAAACGGTGGCCAGCAATAGCCACCATTTTTCGGGGCCTTTTACTATGAATAATCCCAGAACAAAAAGGAAACAGATAATGGCGCCGGCATACACAGGTCCCGATGTAAAAGGTTGAGCACCCCAATAAGTGGGAGCCGCCCGACAAAATTGCCTGGCCTGACCTGTACTTCTCAATTTTTTATAGCACTCGGAATCGGTTCCTAAGGCATAATGCGAACTACCTCCGTAAAAATTGGGAATAAGCAAGGTCATGGTTTCGGCCTTCCCGTAGCTCCAGGCAAAAGCATAATCGATTTCCAGCCCGGAGCTTTCTTTTTTGCCTTCGGTGTCGGTTTGCAAGACGGCTCCTCCTCGCATGCTTTCTTTGGCATAATCGGCCGACGGAATAAGAAATCCCAGAGCCGGAAGAACGGCTAAACCCGCTAGTACGAGCAATACCGCAGAAGAAAGTACAAAATGCTTTAACTGTTTTTCTTTAAAGGCATAATACAGGTAAACCAACGCCAAGATGACTATGGTCAAGATGAGATAATAAGTGATTTGCTGATGTCCCCACAAGATATTGAGTCCGGTAAATATCAAGGTAATCAACCCTCCCCATAAAAATTTCTTCCGGTAGCAAAGTATAATGCCTCCCAGGATGGGTGCCATGGTGGCCATAACCAGGCCTTTGTTCATGTGTCCTGCTCCAATAATAATTAAATTGTAGGAGGCAAAGGCATAGGCAATGGCTCCGATCATGCTTAACCAGGGCTTGCAGTTAAGAGCCAGCAGAAAAATATAAAATCCCAGCAGGGCTAAAAAAAATTGTCCGAGGTGTGATTTTGGTAAGCCCAGTGTGAATATTTCTCCGAAAACGCGAAAAACGTTGGTGGTTGGAGGCATAGCCGTATAATTGGCAGGCATGCCGCCGAACATCGTGTTAGACCAAAAAACGTGTTCGCCGGTGGCCTTAAAATGTTCTCTAATGTCAACGCCTGTGGCTTTGGCATTGGTTATATCTCCCTGAACCAGGTCTTTGCCTTCGAAAGCAGCAGGAGCAAAATAGATCAGAGTAATGATTAAAAACACTGCGACTGCAATCAGATGAGGCAGTGCAAGATGGAAAGGCTTGGTTTTCATAGGGCAATATTTCGTATACAAAAACAAAAATAGGCAAAATGTAGAGAATCAGCCCGATTTTAAATTCAATGTTTGTAATAATCTTCCGGCGACAGCCTCCGGGGAATAATGTTGTAATACAAATTTTTTTCCGTTTTCGGCGATATGTTCCAGAAGCGCCTTGTCGCAGATAGAGGCTTCGAAATCTTCAAGATTGTCCAGATCAATGCCCAGGTAATGAATTTTGTTTTGAGGCATCACAGGCAGTTGACAACCATACTTATCGAAATCCACATGCACCACGCAGCAGCCGGCCACCCAACTTTCCCAAAGCCTCCAGGAATCCCATTGCCTCACTCTGTCCCAGGAAAACAGAGGAATAAGATTGTTAAATAACCGGGCAATTTTGGCCGTGTATTTGTTGTAATTACCCCAGGGGATGGCAAATACTCCTCCATAACAGGCGCAGGCAACTGTTTTGGACAATTTATCGTAGTACGAGGGGTAGTGTCTGCCTCCGGTTTGTTTCCAAAACAATAAGTCCTTGCCCGTCAATTTTTCTTTTTCAGGATCGCTGATGCTGTTATCCCAGATCAGGCTCTTTTCGACAATAGCCCTTATTCGATTGTTCAAATAGTCCCGCAATTGATGTTTTACCCTGAAGTTTACCAAAAAAGCCTGTTCTCGTTGCTTGAACGGCAGAGGGTGTACCGCCTCTATCATTCTGTTGGACAAACCAAATTGCCAGGGAATAAAGTTCTTGGGATACTTGTATTTGCGGTTGTAATGACTTTTAAGAACAACATCGCAACTTTGAGCTCCTTTTTCGAAACCGGGGGTGCGTACTCCGTCGGAGGCATCGATAAAAATAATTTTTGACTCGTTTCGAGGCTGTCGGGTTATCTTCATTATAATGTCATCTGCCTTCTTTTTCTCAATAAGCTTATAGAGATTAGAATGGAAAAAGATCAAAGTCGCATTATACCAACGGTATCCTTTTTTATATTGAATTAAAAATTTGTTCTTTTCTCCGGATTTATACAGGGACCTGTCTCCATAACACTGTATCCCTAAAGCTCTCAACCCCTCGGCCAAACAAATATAATCGTGATAGACAAAGGATGGATTGGGATGGGAATGACAGTAAAAATAGGCTTCCATACAGATTCTTGGCATTTGTAGATATTTTTTCAGAGGCAAGTTTGGCTGTAAATGGCACAGGTTTCTCGAACCATTTTTTCAATACTGAATTGCCTGATTCTTATTTGTCCTGCTTTTCGTAATTTCTCTGCTTTTATTGGATCGTAGATAACTGATGAAATTGCCGTACGAATAGAATCTTTATCCAGGGGATCAAAATAAATTGCTGCCTCTCCCGCTACTTCGGGGAAACAACTGGTGTTGCTCAAGCATACCGGACAGTTATTTGCAAAGGCCTCAATGATAGGAATACCGAAACCTTCGTATAAAGATGGAAAAACAAAAACCAGGGCATGCTGATATAAAGAAAATAACACCTGGTCGGAGGCATTGCAATGAATTAATTGAGTGTTGATTCCCAGGCTAATGAACAAATCGATTTCTTTTTTAGAAAAGGGTTTTCCCGTACAAATTACCTTAAGTTGTTTGTCCTTGTGAAGCAAAGGTGCTACAGCTTGGATAAAGGGAATGAAATTTTTATAATAACTGCGTTCACCTATGAAAAGAATATAATTTTCGTACAATTGATTAAAAGAAGTTTTAGCTTGGGCATATCCATGGTGAACAACGCTGATTTTAGCCGGATCGATGTTGTAAAATTCGATTATGTCTTTCTTGGTATTCTCACTGACAGCTATGATATGCTGAGCTTTATGCGCAAGAATTTTTTTTGTTTTTGCTTCTTTGTCGTAAAACAAAAACATATCGGCATAACGTTCATGTATCATGTCGTGAATAGTCAAGATGAAAGGCTTCTTCAGGTATTTCAGGAATGAGGGGTCGTAATAAGTAGGATGAAAAAGGTCGAATTCGTTTTTTTTGATTGTTTTCAGCGATAAAGACTGATTCTTGAAATAATAAAATTGCCTTTTGATTCGAAAATTTTTTATGCATTGTATGCGTTCGTATTTTACTCCACTTAGCTTTTGCAGATAATGGTTTTCCGAATATCGAATGGGGATTTCTTTGCTGAAACCTTCAGGGAGATTGGACATTAGATCTGCAAAATAACGGGTAATTCCTCCGTATTTTTGCAAGCTAAACATTTGGTGATCGTAAAGAATTCTTAGCATTTCAGCACGTGGATTTTTCAAGAAACAAATTATCTCGTTTTGTGAAGATGGAGTTATAACAGAAATAATGCAAGAGCTTGAAAATTAATGAATAAAAATTCCATCTGAAAGTAGAAATGGCTTTTTCTGTGAAAAGATGAAAATCTTTGCCGTTGGAGTAAAAATGCAGATGATATTTTTCTGCAATAAATTTCAAAGTTTTCCCGGAGTAGAAAGATATATGTTGTCCATGTTCAAAGGCATAATACCACCACTGTTTATCCGGAACATCTGTAGGCTTTAATAGAGTGGAAAAAAATATGTTCTTGCTGATGGGAAACATTTTTTCCAGTTCTTTTAAAGGATCATCAAAATGCTCGAACGATTCGAAAGAGGTAATTAGTTCAATTTTTTCGGGATTATGGGAATCATATTCAAAACCCGCGGATAACAAATTGGGTGCGTATAAATCGTGCCAATAAAAATTATAGCCTTTATCCCTCATCAGGCGGACGAACAGGCCGTAACCTCCTGCCATATCCAAATATGACGCCTTTTTTGTGAAAAAAAGTCTGATCAGACTCCTTGTCATTCTGGAACAGAGCAAATTTCTCTGGACCAGCCCGGTATCGGTGGTATTTATCGGATTCTTATAAGACTCTTCAAGCCAATATGCTTGTTCGGTTTGAGTAAAATTACAGTGAGGACAGTTGTAGTAGCTGATTATATATTTCCCTAAAATTTCTGCCTTAAATGCGAAAAGGGTTTCTTTTTGGCATATCTTACAAACAGGCATATCCTTTATAATAAAAGCATCAATCTATCAATTCTTGTTTTTCAAATACATCAATAAAGGAGGTAAGATTAGTATTAATCACATTTATCCCCCGGTTGTGGGCAAAGGCCGCAATTTCTGCATAACTCTTAAAGGCGTAATACCAGGATAAAAATTGCTCATACATTTTAGTGTTAAGAACAATGGCATTACCCTGATTTGTATTGTCGTAAAAATGAAGGTCATCCAGTCGCAGCCTATTATTGGCATCAACCCAAAGGTTTTTTATCCAGTCGTTTTCTGCACCGGCAAGATAAATAGTTTTGTATCCTGAATAAATGCAAAGCATCAAAGCGGCACAAAGCACATTTTGTGCACGAGGCATACCCCATTGAGCTGAATAAGTAAAATATGTAAAGCATCTAAGTCCTTCAATTTTTGTTTTATTGAAATAGATGACATGAATGAATTTGTTAGATGAAAGAATAGCCTTGATAAATTTGCTTTTTCTGGCATCGTGCGGAAGGTATAACTGTAAATCCCAGTTTGTTGTGTCGGCCAGTACTTGATACAATTTCCTTACTTTTTCACCAAGTACTGTGTCGGGGGATTCGATCCAGAAACCGGGATCACATAAAACATACAGATTAGGCCTGTATATCATAAACTCAGGCGTGAGGCCCATAAAGTTTACCGCTAATAAATCTGTTTTTTTGAGCTTATCTTTGTTCTTTTCCAGAGAAGATGTCAGTGAGGGGCCATTCCCCATAATCAGGCAAGTATTAGATGTACGTGCTATTTTCCCGATTCCTCGAAAGGAAGTATGCCGGATGATTCGAATTATCGACAGAAACGTCTCAAACAGTTTAATGAGTATTTCGTGCACTTTCATCAACATAGAGTCAGCAGTATTTATTTATTGCATCAATAATAGCCTGTTTTTCGGGAGTCATAAAGGTACAGGGATAACTCTGCATCCCTCTGGTTGCTTTGAGTCCCTTTTGTTTGTAACGGGCACGAAGCAATCCGCTAAACAGACGCAAAGATTTGGAGGTTTCAAGAAACAATCGACGATATACCGAAGTCAGGCTCATTGTATAATCAATATCTGTAATGCTCCGCTTTATAGGGTCCTTCGATGGGTACGCCTAAGTAGTCTGCCTGTTTTTTGTTGAGTTTGGTCAGTTTTACTCCAATCTGTTCGAGATGGAGCCGGGCTACCTCTTCGTCGAGTTTTTTGGGCAGGCGGTAAACGGCAATTTCATGCCGGTTGCTCCATAATTCAATTTGGGCCAGGGTCTGGTTGCTGAACGAATTGCTCATTACAAACGATGGATGACCAGTGGCGCAACCCAGATTGACCAGGCGGCCGTCGGCCAACAAAATGATGGAATGGCCTTCGGGGAAAAAGTATTGATCAACTTGAGGTTTAATATTGATCCGCTTAATGCCGGGATAATGCTTGAGTTTGTCCACCTGTATTTCATTGTCGAAGTGACCTATGTTACAGACGATAGCATTGTCTTTCATCTTGCGCATGTGGTCTATGGTGATGACATCGCAATTGCCGGTGGTAGTAACGTAAATATTGCCTTCGTCGAGGCTTTCTTCGACGGTTTTTACCTCGAAACCTTCCATGGCGGCCTGCAAGGCGCAAATGGGATCGATTTCCGTCACAATTACTCTTGATCCGTAGCTTCGCATGGAATGGGCGCAACCTTTGCCCACATCGCCGTAACCGCAAACCACCACCACTTTGCCGGCCAGCATAACATCGGTGGCTCTTTTTATTCCGTCGGCCAGGGATTCACGGCAGCCGTAAAGGTTGTCGAATTTCGATTTGGTCACCGAATCGTTCACATTGAAAGCGGGGAAAAGCAATTCTTTGGCTTCGAGCATTTGGTAGAGACGATGAACGCCGGTGGTGGTTTCTTCCGAAACACCGCGGATATCTTTTACCCGTTTCTTCCAGTAAGAGGCATCGGAACTGAGTACTTTTTTCAGGATAGCATTCAATTCAATTTCATCTTCGGCTTCTGCAGCTTTGTCTAAAAGGGCAGCATTATGTTCGGCCTTGTAGCCCAAATGAATCATCAGCGTGGCATCGCCTCCGTCGTCCACAATCAGGTTGGGGCCTTTACCTCCGGGAAAATTCAATGCCTGCAGAGTGCACCACCAATAGTCTTCGAGGGTTTCGCCTTTCCAGGCAAAAACCGGCACACCGGCCGCGGCGATGGCCGCAGCGGCGTGATCCTGAGTGGAATAGATATTACAACTGGCCCAGCGAACTTCTGCTCCGAGGGCGGTGAGAGTTTCGATCAATACAGCCGTTTGGATGGTCATATGTAGCGAACCGGTAATGCGGGCGCCCTTCAGGGGTTTGCTTTCGCCGTATTTACGACGGATGGCCATAAGGCCGGGCATTTCGTGCTCTGCCAGTTTAATTTCTTTGCGGCCAAAATCGGCCAGATTAATGTCGGCTATTTTATAAGGAAGTGAAGAAAACAGCTCATTCATGATGTAAATAAGTTATATGGTTTTAATCGATTAATTATTAACACTTTTTCGGTGTGCAAAGATACAAAAAAAGCCGGCAAATCGGTTTTTTAACGCTGAGATTAAACTTTAAGAAAAAAAATGCATTTTTTTTGTAGCGTTTTTTCAAAGCATACATCTATACCGATGAGTTTGTGCTTGAAACGATTGTGATAGGCAACTCTTTTTAATTTCCTCTATATATGCAAGCCGTCTCAACGTGAGTTGAGGCGGTTTGTTTTAAAAGGGATCACTTATTTTCTTCTCGATTTATCAACTTAAAGTCCAATTGCCTTTTTTCAAGATTTGCTCTCAATACCTGCACCTTGACAGGATCTCCCAGCCTGTAGACCTTTTTTTCGCGTCTTCCCCTGAGGCAGTAGTTTTGTTCGTCGAATTCATAGTAATCGTCGTTGAGGTCGCGCATGGGTACCAGACCTTCGCATTTATTTTCGACGATTTCCACAAAAAAGCCGAAATCGGTGATACCCGAAATCACACCTTCATAACTATTGCCGATGCGTTCGGACATAAATTCAATCTGTTTGTATTTAACCGAAGCCCTTTCGGCCTGGGCTGCATTCATTTCCATATCGGAACAGTGGCGGCATTTTTCCTCCCACTTCTGTTTATTGACGCTGTTTCCCCCCGACATATAGCGTTCCAGCAGGCGGTGTACCATCATATCGGGATAACGGCGTATTGGTGAGGTAAAATGGGTGTAATGATCAAAAGCCAGTCCGTAATGTCCGATGTTGTCGGTGGAATAGACGGCTTTGGCCATGGCTCGTATGGTTATGGCAGAAATAACATCACCTTCTTTGCGGCCTTGTACCTCGCCCAGCAATTGATTGATGGAAGCTGCTACGGCCTTTTTGCCTCCCTGCAGTTTTAAATTATGCCCGAAGCGCCTGATAAAACGGGCTACATCCTCGAGCTTCTCCAGATCGGGGCTGTCGTGAATTCTGTAGACAAAGGTTTTTTTGCTTTTTTTACCAATGAATTCGGCCACCGTTTTGTTGGCCAAAAGCATGAATTCCTCGATCAGGTTGTTGGCTTCGGTGGGGGTCTTGAAATGAATTTCCAGGGGCTTCCCTTTTTCGTCCACTTTGAAGCAGATTTCTGAACTCTCGAAACGGATGGCTCCGTTTTTGAAGCGTTTACTTTGCAGTTTCTTGGCTAATTCGTTTAAAACACGGATTTCTTCCTGAACGGGATCGTTTTTTCCCTGAATAATGTCTAAGGCTTCTTCGTAGTTCAGGCGTCTGTCGGAACGTATTACCGTGCGTACAATACGGTAATTTTTGACATCAGCAGCCTCGTTCATTTCAAAGATGCAGGAAAAACAGCGTTTATCTTCACCCGGTCTGAGCGAACATAGCCCGTTACTCAAGCGTTCAGGCAGCATAGGGATGGTGCGGTCGACCAAGTAGATCGAAGTGCCCCTTTTTTCGGCCTCCCGGTCGATGGCTGAGCCTTGTTTTACGTAGTAAGTGACATCGGCAATATGAACGCCGACTTCCCAGTTGCCGTTGGGTAACTTTCTAAGGGAGAGGGCGTCGTCGAAATCTTTGGCATCCCAGGGATCGATGGTAAAGGTGCAGACTGTCCTGAAATCTTCTCTGTACGCATACTCTTCTCCGGAAATACTATCCGATAATAATTCGGCGGCCTGCAGCGCTTTTTCAGGATAATCTTCGCTAATGTCGAATTCCTCGAGAATATTTTCGTAGCTATCCGGGTGAGTACCGTTGTTTGTGGGTTTTTGTTTGAAAGTTGAATAGCGATTCCCGGCAGCTTTATCCAAAAAACCCTGCCTGTGGAGTTCTTCCAAAATATCGAAGAGCATCAGTTGCTGGGTTTGTCTTTTCAAATTAAAAGTCCCGGCCAGTTGCAGGTAGTCGTAATTTTTTTGCCGGTTTTCCTGAAAAAACCGTATAACATCCGATTTCAGGTCTTTTTTTCTGATTCGGACATTGGTCTTTTTTTTGGCCATTTTACTTAGTTTAGTCGTTTTATTATTTCCTGGGCCGACACGCGCAGGATGATTTTTTTGCCCTCGGGAGTATGATTCCTGATGGCGCAGTCGAAGAAATGCTGGCACAAATTCTTCATCTCTATCAGACTCAATTTTTGTCCGTAGGGTATGGCGGTCGATTTGGCCAAACGCAGGGCTAGCTTATCTTTCAGTTCATTCGAAAAGTCGGGCAAAGACTCCATGGAGGCATCGAGCAAATCGGTGACAATGGCTACCGGATGTAAACCCTGAGTATGTTCGGGAGTGGCTGTTATCAGATAGTTTTCGCCGTTTTTTTCGAATTGAAAGCCCAAACTGATTAAATCGGGTTTGATGCTCTCAAATTCGATCAGCCGGTTTTTGTCCAGTGCGAGGATTTCCGGGAAAAGCAAGGTTTGCGAAAAAGATTGCCCCGTGTCGAGTTGGTTGCTGTATTGTTCAAACAAAATCCTGGTTTGGGCTCTGTGCTGATCTATCAGCAAAAGTGCATCTGCCGTAACCAGGACAATATAGCGACCGAAAACCTGAAAGAGATTTGAGCCGATTTCGTCCAGGGTTTCCGAGGCTGAAAACAGGGTTTGTAAGGCCTCAATCTGAGAGTTTTCATCGAAAAGAAGGTCTAATTCCTCTTTTAGGTAAGATTCTTTTTCCTCCTGAATTTTGCTTACCGGGCCGGATTCTGTCTGCGGTAATTCTACAGCACTTTTACCTTCCGCTTTGAAATCGCGATACAACTGTTCCCAATGGCCTATTTGTTTGTCCCTGTCCGGAAATGATATCCCCGCTTTGTGCACGCTGTCGCTTTTGCGCTGAAAAGGATTGTAGCTGGGATCAAAGTCCACTTTGGGAGGAGGCACGTCTTTTTCTCCGGTGAACACCCGGATTTCGGGAGCATTTTCTTTGTCAAAGTCCAGTGAGGGAACGGCGTGAAATTTTCCCAGACTTTGACGTACGGCGGCATTTAAGATGGGCCAGATGATTTGTTCGTGTTCAAACTTTACTTCGGTTTTTGTGGGATGTATGTTCACGTCAATACTGTCGGGAGCAGCTTCGAGGTAAACAAAAAAGACCGGTTGATACGACGGAGGCACCAGGGGTTCAAATACGCTCAAAATAGATTTTCTGAAATAGGGGTGTCTTATAAATCGCCGGTTTACAAAGAAAAACTGCTCGGAAGCTCTTTTGCGTGCTGCATCGGGTGATCCTACAAAACCGCTGATTCGAACGATTTCCGTTTCCACTTCGATGGGGAATAATTTTTTGTTGAGCTGTTCACCATAAATAGCAACAATGCGTTGTCTCAATCCCGAAGGAGATAGCCTGAAAATGCTTTCGCCATTGTGGACAAGGCTGAGTTGTAATTCGGGGTAGGCCAGGGCAATTTGAATGAATTCACTACGCACGTGCAGCCATTCTTTGGCGTTACTACCCAGAAATTTTCGACGAGCCGGTAAATTGTAAAATAGATTACGTACCGAAAAGCGTGAGCCTGAAGCACAAAGCACTGTTTCTTGATTTTCGATTTTGGAGCCGGCTATCGATACTTTGGTTCCCAGTTCGTCTTCAGGTCTTTTGCTTTGCAATTCCACCTGGGCTACCGAGGCTATAGAAGCCAGAGCTTCGCCCCGAAAGCCCATGCTGCGAATTTTTAGTAAGTCAGTTGCCACACTCAATTTGGAGGTAGCATGCCTTTCGAAAGCGAGTATTGCATCCTGGGGCGACATGCCCTTACCGTTGTCTGTTACCTGGATCAGGCTCTTTCCGGCATCTTTTACCAGCACGTCAATCTGGCTGGCTCCTGCGTCGATGGCATTTTCCATCAGCTCTTTTACAGCGGAGGCAGGACGCTGAATCACCTCTCCGGCGGCAATTTGGTTGGCCACCGACTCGGGCAAAACCCGTATAGTGTTGCCGGCCAGGTTTTTATCCAGCATAACGAGAAGCTAAAAAATATACCACGAGGATGATTATGAACAGTACGACAAGAATTCTCATCGTTTTGTTGCTGTCTTGTTTTCGTTTGGTGCGACTTCCACCCGGGACAGCTTCTCTGAAACTGCCTCGAATGACTTTTTCATAATCTTTTTTTAGCTCTTTTTCATCCATCAGCCCCAATTCTACTTTAGCTTTTTGCAAGCGCTCCTGACGAGCTTCTTTTTGAGCATCGTAATAAATGGGTTGATGATCAAATTTTCTGGGCTTTCTTTGCTTAAAAAACGACATATTACTTACTGTTTTTACTTTTAAATGTTCTGAGTGCTGCCCTGCCGGGAGCGTTTGCACCCTCGCCGGCAGCACCTCCAATGTTGGTGCTCATGTTTTCGGCTCTTGGCCGGTCGGTCAGACGGAAAACATCCGCAGGATCTGTCGGGCGCAGGTGTATAGGCCAGCTGAAGTGCTCAAGATACTTCACTTCCTCGGTGAGCAGTTGCAAAGGATAAAACTTTCCTTTGGGTTGAGGGCTCACTTTAAGTCTTTCCACTTTGCCCTCTTCGTCCATGAATATGTACAAAGAACCGTTTTCCAGGCGGTTCATACCTAATATCTTTTGTTTTTCGTCGCGGGGAAGGTAGATGGATTCCGGATTACCTTCTATAACGACCCGTCGCACCTTGTTGTCCAGAAAATAGGCGGTAAGCTTTCTGCCCGATGATTGATTAAAGAGGCCGCTGTCCTCTTTGGATGCCAGCAAAGCCAAGCCCTCCACCTCCATATAGTCGGGTTGTTGATTTTTGGTGTACAGAAGGATCTGTTGTCCACTGATTTGCTGATTGTCCGCCCAAAGGATGGGATTGCCGAAAAGCTGGAGTACGGAGTCGCGCGTTGAATAAAAGGCAGAATCGCAGAGTCCCTGTAAATCTCTCCGATAGCTCCTGACATTGTAATAAGCTCTGAAGGTGTCGTAAATAGAGTCTTGTTTTCCCAGCAGGGTGTCGGCATGCAAATAAAAGGTGTCCTGGCCGGAGTATTCTCTGAGCAGGGCCTTTTTGGTTAAGAGGACGTAATTGTTGCTTTGATCGTAAAAGGCGTAATCGGAAGTTAGCGTAGTATTTCTCGAAGAATCTATCAATTCAATGTTCACAAAGGCTTCACCGATGTCGAGCGACTGTTCGTAAAGAATGGAATCTGCAGTTAGGCTGCGTTTTTCACTGATAATATAGGAACGATCCAACAAGAGGCTTTTATCGGTTTTGGTATTGTACCAGCCCCGGTAGGCTATTATATCTGCATTTTCGGCTTCGATTTCGGTTCTGGAAATAATGGAGGCCGTTCCTGTTTCGGTGTTATAATTTAAAGTGTCGGTTTTCAACAGAAACTGAGGGTGAGTCAGAACAACATCCTTTTTGAAAAAAGCCATTTTGGTGTCGGGGTTGTAGCGTCCGTAATCTGAGCTAAGGGTATTGGAAGCATCAACGATTTTTCCGCCTCTGTAGTAATATCCAATGTTGGCCACTCTGTCGTAATCCAGGTGGTCGGTAAATAAGGTCACCTCTTTGTTGACCATGCGAACATTATTCCGGAGTTGGGCCAGTTTTTTATTCCCGTCGTAAAAAAGGGTTTTACCGAAAATAAACAGGGTATCGCCCTGTTCAATTCTGACATTTCCAAAAGCCCGGAGAGAATTATCGGCTCTGTAATAATGAGCCGTATCGCAATACAGACGGGCACTGTCGTGCCTGAATTGTACATCGCCTATCAAAAAATGATAGTCGGGACTGATGTTCTTGTCAAAATTGGTGCTGTTAGCGTGTTCAAGGAATATTCTGTTCCCCTGAGCCTGCAAAACAAGAGAACAGAGGCACAATAAACCAAGGCTCATATGCCGCAATGCAGGCTTTATGTCGGCAACATTGAACATATTACTTAATCCATCCCGGATATTGGAAATCGCAGTTCCGCCATCTTTCATCGATACGAACATAAATCCCCTTTTGTTTGTTTACGATCCATTCCCGGATGAGCTTTTCTTGTTTATTTTGTAAGACAATATCTTTTAATTTCACGAAATCTTCTTCTACCGTTGCTTTATGGGCCTTGGTTCTGTTTTTGACCCGCACTATGGCGCATATTTCCCTGTCGTTGTCGGGATTACGCATACTAAAGGGAGCAGAAATTTCGCCTATATTCATCGAGTAAACCACCTTGCTGACTTCTTGAGGCAATTCTTCGAGTTGAAAATGAGCGGTCCCCGTATTGGGATTGAACATCAATCCTCCGTTTTTCCGGGTGTTTTTGTCTTGCGAATAAAACATGGCCGCATCCGCGAAACTTAATTTACCCTTGCGAATAAAATCGGCAATACTATCCAGACGTACCATTGCTTCGTTTCTTTCGGTAGCTGAAACCTCGGGTTTAAGCAAAATATGTCGGCAATTCACACGATCTCCTCTTTTCTCGATCAATTGAATGATATGAAAACCGTCGTCGGTTTCCACAATGCGCGACACTTTGGTGGGGTCTGTCAGACTAAAGGCGACGGCGGCAAATTCAGGCATCAGTTCTCCCTTACCGTAAAAACCGGTTTCTCCTCCGAATTTAGCCGTGGCTTCGTGCTGAGAGTACAAAACAGCCAGGGTAGAAAATCTTTCGCCGTTGTTGACTCTTTCGGTAAATTCACGCAGGCGTTCTTTGATGGATTCAATTTCAGCCTCCGGAATTCTGGGTTCCACTGTGATAATCTCCACTTCGATTTCGGCCGGGATGATGGCAATACTGTCGGAGGGCAGCGATTTATAATAAGCACGCACTTCGGCAGGAGTAACGCTCAGACCTTTGAGCAGGGATTGCTTCATCAGATGTATGGTTTGTTCATTTCTGGCGTATTCCCTTTGCTCCTCGCGGATTTTGGAAATAGGTTTACCAAAATATTCTTCCATTTTTTCTTTGGAACCCAGTACCGTAATCATACGGTTGATGTTGCGGTCCACATTGGTGATTACATCGTTGTCGGTCACTATAATACTGTCCAGTTCAGCCTGATGTAGAAATAATTTTTGAACAGCGAGTTGCTCGGGTATGACACAATAGGGATCGCCGCTGAACTTTTGTCCTTCCTGCAAAGCCTGCAGACGATAGGCTTCCACTTCGGATTTCAGAATAGCTTCATCGCCCACTATCCAGACAATTTCATCAACTATGTTGTTTTGGGCTTGCAAGCTTTGTAATGCGAAGGCCAGTATAAGGGCTATTAGGTATATAAACTGTTTCATTGTGGATCGATGGTTAAATCTTGAGCGGAGGCGGTGTCGACAACAGGAATGGAAAAGTATTTTATTGCCCCCTTGCGTTTGGCTTGTTCAAGCATATCGTTCTCAAATTGATGAATGAATTCTGTTTTCCTGCTGTTGACTAAAATGTTTCTTATTTGGGCGCTCACGTAGTCCAAGGGCTGAGGGCTGCCGGTTGTAATGTAATCGCTTATATACAAAAGGTAACAGTAATTTCCGTCTTCGACTTCGAGAAACTTATTGTTGCGGAGAAATTTTTCCTGGTCGGCTATATTGGCCGGAATCTGATCCATTACATCGTCCAGACTAGTCCAGGTCTCGTGGAAATATTCATAAATACTTGCGTTTTGATACGAATATTTCTCAATATTGTCCAGCGATTCGGTATCGTTTTTTTTGTACCAGATTTTCAATTTGTCCAGTCCCGGAGCCGACAGGGGAACTTTGATAAACAATCCTTTAATCAGATTTTTGTTGGAAATAAAACGATTGGCGTTTTTTTCGTAATACTCTGCCATATCGGCTTCGGTCACCTCCGATTCCATTTTTTCGTTCAGCGCCTGTTGCTGATATTGATATATAATGAGCGAGCGGCGGTAGTTTTCTACCATTCTGTTTATTTCAGGACTTTGGCCCAGATTTTTACTGGCAGCCTGGTATAAAAGGGTTTCTTTTACCCAGTTTTCGGTGTAGGAATTGACAAAACGTATGCTGTCGACTGAATTCAGGCCTGTTGGCAGAGCGTTTTGAATTTCGTCAAGGTAAAGGGTAGCGTCCGAGACCCGGACAACGGCAACTCTGGGCGATTCGGTTTCTTTGCCCAGGCATGTCTGCAGCCAGGCAGGCATAAGCAACAACAGCCAGAGTAGATGTTTCATAGTCTAACATAAAAAGAGTACAAAGATACTAAAAAACCCTCAGTATTTGTTTATTCTGCTTTTAGGATCTGGAGGTGTTCTTCGAAGATACTGACGGGATATTTTTGTTTGAGTTCTTTAATCCATTCCTTTTCCAGGTAGTTTTGGTAATCACCGATGACTGCTCCGCGTACATCGGAATATTCTTCGGGTCCTTTTTTCAGGACTTTACCCTTGGTAAATACGATCGGGAACGATTTGTCCGGATTCCAATCGCCGCTTTTGAAAACCAATTTATCTACCGGGGCATATTCTCCCATCACGTAAATCCCTTGTTCCACCTTGATCAGTGTGGTACTGTCGTTATTGAAGCTACGTTTTAATTCAAAAGCCAGTGAATCGTCCTTCAATTTCCCGGCCATTTTTTTTGCTTTTTTGGCGGTGGTCTCGTCGGCACAATGGATAAGGGCTCCTTTGAACCTGGGTTTGTCCCATTGATAGTCGGCTTTGTTGGCTTTGAAGTAAGCCGCCAGACCCTCCTGATCTTCTACTGCTTTTTCCCAAACCTTTTGATTGCTGATTTCAAAAAGCAGAATGCCATCGTGGTATTCACGCATCAGATTTCCAAAATCCGGGTATTTCTTTTCAAGCCGGCTGTCTTCGTAGGCCAGTATCCTCTGTTCGACGTAGTCTTCAAAAGCCGTAGGAACGGAGGTGATCAGGGATTTTCTTTGCAAATAGTATTCAGCAAAATCCGTGGGCGTTATGGAGTTTTGTTCGAAACTTGCCAGCACGGGCAGTCGGGCCGCTTCTGCCCGCAACGTAGAGTCCGGATTTTCGAGTCCGGCCAGGGTTTGTTCAAATTGAGCCAGGGCCTTGGTATCCGGTTGATAATTATAGTCTTTTTTCAATTGGTTTACCAGGGCCTTCCTGCCTGCCTGAGCTCTTTCATCGCGCTGCAAAGTGCTTTTGAGTTCTTCAAGGATTTCTCCTTTTTCGGGCAGGGGAGTGATTTCGAAGCGTTTTACAATATGCCAGCCGTATTCGGTTTTAAAAGGTTGGGAATACTCGCCGTCTTTTAAATCAAACACCTGTTGTTCGTATTCATAGGGCAGCGATCCCGGCCTTAGTTCCTGGTATTTTCCTCCTTTACCCACCACATAGCGGTCGTCGTTGCGAGTGTCGGCCAACTGGGCAAAATCTTGTCCGCTTTCGAGCAAGCCCCAGATTTCGGTAATATGTTGTTTTGCCGAATCGACCACCTCCTTGGGAGCACCGCTGGGAGCGGATTGAAGAATATGCCCCGAGATGTATTGTCCGGGAGCCTGGTGTTTGGCATTCAGTTTTATCAGATGATAGCCGAAGGCGGTCCTGACGGGCAGGCCTATTTCTCCCGGTTGGCTGTAGAAGGCGGTTTTAGCGATGGGATAGATTAGCCTGGAACACAGGAAAGTTCCGATGCGGCCTCCGTCGCGGCTCGAATTATCTTGAGAATACTCTGCAGCCAGGCGGCCAAAATCTTCTCCCTTTAAAATGCGTTCCCTTAACTCCATGAGCTGGTTGTACACTGTCAGGGTATCTTGCGGAGCTGCATTTCTGTCCAGCGGAATCAGGATATGACTCAAATCAACGTATTGACTCGTAAAGGCATAAGCTTCGTCTATTAATTTTTCTTCGGTCTGTTTATCGGTAAGATAGGGAGCCGTCAATTGACTGCGGTAGCCCCTGAGTTCGGTTATAAAGGCTTGAGTGGTGTCTATTCCCTGAGCTTTGGCTTCGGCCACTTTAAGCTTAAAGTTTACGAAGAGCTCCAGGTATTCGTCCAGATTTTTTTTGTCCGTAGAACTGATGTTGTAATTTTTTTTCCAGTTGTATTCAAATTCCGATCTGAGTATATCTTCCCCGTTGATGTTCATTACTACCGGGTCATCGGCCTGAGCCCGGACATTTGAAAAAATAACAGATAACAGACAGGCTAACAAAATTTTTCTCATAAGACAATCAGTATAATGTGAGCATTATCATTCAAACGCGTAAATACGTTGTTTAGTTTCCGTATTCAGAAATAAATTTAATGCGGACCAGGCGAATTTCTTCTTCGGTATAATCGCCACCCAGCACATCCATGGCTTCCTGGATGCTGTCGCTGGATGAATCTTTGAAGTAATCGAAAATCTCTTCGATGTGTTCTTCGTCCATTATCTCCATCAAGAAGTAAGAGATGTTTATTCTGGTGCCTGAGTATACGATTGCTTCGATTTCGTCGAGTAATTCCGAAAAGCCCAGGCCTTTGGTATTGGCCAGGTCGTCCAGCGCCACCTTGCGGTCGATAGCCTGAATAATGGATACTTTCAGTTTTGATTTATTGGCTACGGTGCGCACGCGCAAATCTTCGGGACGTTCGATTTCGTTTTCTTCCACGTGAATTTTGATGAGCGAAAGAAATTCCTGTCCGTAACGTTTGGCCTTGCCGGCCCCTACTCCGGGAATATTTTGCAACTCTTCCATTGTGATGGGGTAGGTGGTGGCCATGGCTTCCAGGGAAGGATCATGAAAAATGACGTAAGGTGGAAGATTGAGTTGCTTGGATATTTTTTTGCGCAAATTTTTGAGCATGGAAAACATGATGGGGTCTACGGCGCTGGTTGCACTGCCGTGCATTTGCATATCTTCTTCCATTTCCTCGTAATCCAATTGCTCGGTTACCTTGAAGCTGCGCGGTTTTTTCAGAAAATTTCTGCCCGAGTCGGTAATCTTGAGTAAGCCGTAATTTTCGATTTCCTTATCCAGATAGCCATCGATAAGGGCTTGACGAATAACGGCATTCCAGATTTTTTCATCCTCTTCGGCTCCCATGCCGAACAATTCCAGTTCGTTGTGTTTATAGGAAACAACGTCCGAGGTTTCGTTGCCCGATAAAACATCAATAATGTGATCTGTTTTGAATTTTTCTTTGACAGCAACGACGGTTTCCAAAACCATAGAAAGTAATTCCTGAGCTTCCACTTGTTTTTTTGGATTTATGCAATTGTCGCAATTACCGCAGTTTTCTTTATCGTAAGTTTCTCCGAAATAATGGAGTAAAGATTTCCTTCTGCACACCGATGACTCGGCATAAGCCGCAGTTTCCAGTAAAAGCTCCTTACCTATTTCCTGTTCGGCCACAGGTTTGCCCTGCATAAATTTATCGAGTTTTTGCAGATCCTTGTTGGAATAAAAAGCCAAACAATACCCTTCGCCGTCGTCGCGTCCGGCTCGCCCTGTTTCCTGATAATAACCTTCGAGACTTTTAGGAATATCGTAATGAATGACAAAGCGTACGTCCGATTTGTCGATACCCATCCCAAAGGCAATTGTCGCTACGATAACATCTACCCTTTCCATCAGAAACGCATCTTGGTTGGCTGTTCGGGTTTGTGAATCCATACCGGCGTGATAAGGGAGGGCTTTGATATTGTTTACTTGCAGGGTTTCGGCCAGTTTCTCCACCTTTTTGCGGCTCAGGCAATAAATAATACCCGATTTGCCGGGATTGGCCTTGATGTATTTAATGATTTCTTTATCGATGCTGGAGGTTTTGGCTCTGACTTCGTAAAAAAGATTGGGGCGGTTGAAGGATGATTTAAAAACAGTGGCATCCATCATTCCCAGGTTTTTTTGAATATCGTGTTGCACCTTAGGCGTGGCGGTGGCTGTAAGCGCTACGATAGGTGCTCTGCCGATTTCATCAATAAGCGGACGGATACGTCGGTATTCCGGCCTGAAGTCATGACCCCACTCCGAGATACAGTGTGCTTCGTCTACTGCAAAGAGCGAAATGGGAATCTGTTTTAGAAAATCGATGTTTTCTTCTTTGGTCAGAGATTCGGGAGCCACGTAGAGCAATTTGGTTTTGCCCGACGTAATATCGTTGCGTACCTGATCGATGGCGGCTTTGTTCAAGGAAGAATTAATAAAATGAGCCACTCCGTCTTCGTCGCTGAAATTACGCATGGCATCCACCTGATTCTTCATCAGTGCAATAAGAGGGGAAATAACTATTGCTGTGCCATTCAAAAGCAGAGAAGGCAATTGATAACACAAAGATTTTCCACCCCCGGTAGGCATGAGCACGAAAGTGTCCTTGCCTTCCATTATGTTCCGGATGATAGCTTCTTGATTTCCTTTGAAAGTGTCGAATCCAAAATGCAACTTAAGACTTTCTGCCAAAGGATTGGATTTTGCCATAACTACGTTTTTTTGCTGACAAACAAATTTAAAAACAAATCTTTCAGAATACCAACAAATAAAGGGAAAAACTAGAATTATTTTTCTGAAACATGCTATTGTTCCCTGAGCCTGGACTGGTTAGCTGCCTCAATTTTGGATCGAGCGTATTTTAAATCTATACGGATATTTTTTCTGCGCCCGGACGGAGTTTCGTACATCATATCCATCATGATGGTTTCGGCGATGGAACGCAAACCTCTTGCTCCAAGCTTAAATTCAATAGCCTTGTCTACAATGTATTCAAGGACATCATCGTCAAAGCTCAAAGTCACCCCGTCCATTTCGAAAAGCTTAATATACTGCTTAACGATGGAATTTTTCGGTTCTGTAAGAATGGCTCGTAATGCCTTACGATCCAGGGCTTCCAGATAGGTAAGTACAGGCAGCCTGCCGATGATTTCCGGGATCATTCCAAAGGCCTTGAGATCCTGTGGCGCAATGTATTGCAGTAAGTTTTCACGATCAATCCGGGCAACTTGCTTGGAGGCTCCAAAACCGACCACCTGGGTGTTTAAGCGAGCGGCTATCTTTTTTTCTATACCGTCAAAAGCGCCGCCGCAGATAAACAATATATGTTGAGTGTTGACGGGAATCATTTTTTGTTCGGGATGTTTACGCCCTCCCTGAGGCGGGACATTCACCACAGAACCTTCGAGCAGCTTCAGCAAGCCCTGTTGCACTCCTTCGCCGCTGACGTCACGTGTGATGGAAGGATTATCTCCCTTGCGGGCAATCTTGTCTATCTCATCGATAAAAATAATGCCTTTTTCGGCAGCAGCCACATCGTAATCGGCCACCTGAAGCAGGCGTGTCAGCAGGCTTTCGATGTCTTCGCCCACGTAACCGGCTTCAGTAAGCACCGTGGCATCCACTATAGTAAAAGGCACTTTCAGTTTTTTGGCTATGGTTTTTGCCAGCAAGGTTTTGCCTGTGCCGGTGGCCCCCACCATGATGATGTTTGATTTCTCTATCTCTACCTCATCGTCCTTTTTTGTCTGCATCAACCTTTTATAATGGTTGTAAACCGAAACGGAAAGGAATTTTTTGGCTTCTTCCTGGCCGATAACGTATAGATCCAAAAAAGCCTTGATCTCTTTGGGTTTGGGCAAATCTTCAGCCTTAAGCTCGAACTGCTTATTCTTTGATGAGCCGATAATTTCTTTGCTTATGCTGTGAGCTCTTTCTGCGCATTCTTCACAAATATGAGCCGAAATGCCGGAAATCAAAAGTTCAACCTCGTTGCGTGATCTGCCGCAAAAACTGCATTTATCCGTAGATGTTTTAGCCATTATTATTTGCTCTTCAACATCACCTCGTCAATCATTCCGTAGTCTTTAGCTTCGGCGGCAGTCATCCAATAGTCGCGATCGGAATCTTTTTCGATTTGTTCGATGGTTTGTCCGGAATGCGATGAGATAATAGAATACAATTCCTTTTTAATCTTCTGAATTTCTCTTACCGTGATTTCCATATCGGAGGCTTGTCCCTGAACTCCACCCATCGGTTGATGTATCATTACCCTAGAATGTTTAAGTGCAAAGCGTTTGCCTTTGGTGCCGGCTACCAAAAGTACGGCGGCCATCGAGGCTGCCACTCCTGTGCAAATGGTAGAAACGTCACTGGAAATAAACTGCATGGTGTCGTAAATACCCAGCCCGGCATAAACAGTTCCCCCCGGAGAATTCAGGTACAAAGAAATGTCTTTGCCCGGTTCGGCAGAATCCAGGTAAAGCAGCTGAGCTTGCACGACGTTGGCTGTATAATCGTCTACTTGAGTGCCCAGGAAAATGATGCGGTCCATCATCAGGCGCGAAAAAACATCCATTTGAGCTACATTCAATTGTCTCTCTTCGATAATGGTTGGAGAAATATAGCTACTGGTAATTTTTGAATATTGGTCTAAAGCCATACCGTCCATTCCTAAATGGCGGGTGGCGTATTTTCTAAAATCATTCATGTTTTTCAATTTTCGTAAAGTTTATTGAATTCTTCGGCTGATACAGTCTTTTCGTTCAACTTGACAGTAGATTTTAAAAAGTCGGCGACCTTGGCACTGTTGGTCTGGTCGCTCAGGTTCCTTGCCGTTTCGGGTTTTTTGAGCATTTCGGCAGCGTAGTTGTTCAACAAATCATCCGGGACGGACATCATGCCGTATTGGGCAAATTGTGCCCGGGTTGCTTTTTTGGCGGTTTCCAGGACATCGGCTTCGCTTACCTGAATATTGTTGCGTTTGATGATTTCTTCTTTCATCAGATGCCACTTCAGTTCTTCGATAAGTTTGGGCATTTCCTGATCTATGGTTGCTGGATTGCGTTTTTCGTCAGCTGCCAGGAGCCAGCGTTTCAGGAATTCAACAGGAAATTCCACACCCTTGAGTTTCTTTACCAATTGTTTTTCGGCATCTACCATAAAACGATAGTCGCTTTCGGGTGCGAATCGGGCCTCTATTTCTTCCCTCACTTTGGCACGGAAGGCTTCTTCGGAGGTAATAACGTCTTTACCGTAAATCTGGTCGAAGAGTTCCTGGTTGAGTTCGGCTTCTTTGAAACGGCTGATTTCTTTTACTTCGAATTCAAAATCGGACTTGATTTCCACGGCTTTTTCTTTGGGCAAATGCAGCATGGAAGCCAATTCCGTTTCGTGGCCTTCGGCGGCTTTATAAGGATTAAATCTGATTTTGTCGCCGGGACGAACACCTTTCATTTTGGCCTTTTCTTCTTCATTTTTGAAATAGGCAGGAAGAATAATAGCTTCTTCCACTTTTACAAGATCTTCGGAGTCTTTTTGACCTTCTTCGGGAATCTCGGTCAGTGTTCCCTTGATGGTGTCGCCTTCCTGGGCCTCTTCCACTTTTTCGTACCTTCCGCCGCGACTGGCCAGCGATTTAATCTGTTTCTCCAGCATGTCGTCGCTGACCTCTATTTTATAGTAAGGGATGCTGTCCTTTTTGCTTATTGTAAAATCAAGTTCGGGAGCCAGGGCAATATCAAAAATAAATTCAAAATCTTCGCCGGCATTGAAATCCGGAGGGGTTTGTTGTTTGCCGGGTAGGGGTTCGCCCAAGATGTTCAGATTATTTTCTTTGATGTAATTGTATAAAGCTTCCAATACAATTTTATTGATTTCTTCTGCCAGAACGGCTTTTCCGTACATTTTCTGAATCAGACCCAAGGGCACCATTCCCGGACGGAAACCGGGCACATTGGCCTTTTGGCGATAGGTTTTGAGTGTTTTATCTACTTTTTCCTGATAGTCGGCTTTGACTAAGTTGATCTTGATACTTGCATTGACCGGATCAATGAGTTGTTTTTCTACATTCATGTTGTTGATGTTTGAACCTGTCCTTTTACCGAACAAGCTTTTCAAAGCAGGGCTTTGTCCTTCTGCTTGTTGCTCTTAAAGGCATTTTTTTGGAGACGCAAAAATACTCTTAATCTTTGAATTGACAAAACTTTGAATTAGGTTTGCGAAAAAATGCTCATTGAATGACAAAGATAGACAGAAGCAAAATGGGCTTAAGGCTTATAGTGTTGATAGCCACAGTGATAGTTGCTCTCTTTTTAAGCTCCTTACTACTCAACCTTTTTTTACTACTCAGCCGTGGTTTGAGCTTTGGGCAACTTGGTTCTGAGTTGGGCGCACCAATGAGCAACCCTTCTTTTCTTTTGTTGATGCAGGGCCTGCAAACCCTTTTGGTGTTCATTCTTCCCCCTTTTCTATTAAGTTATTGGTACGGTGAAAAAAACAGCTGTTTTTTGAAATTGGTCAAAGCCAAACCCGTTGATGTTTTATTGGCCATGTTCAGTATTTTAGCTGCCGTACCGCTGGTTAATTTCTTGGTAAGTTGGAATCAGGACATACAGTTTCCCTCCTTTTTAGAGGGTGTAGAAAAATGGATGAGGGTTGCCGAAGACAATGCACAACGCGTCACGGAATTGATGCTGCAAGGAGAATCCTGGAGCGATTTGTTGTGGCAGTTGCTGGTAGTAGCTGTTATGGCGGGTTTTGGAGAAGAATTACTTTTCAGGGGGACTTTGCAAAGTATCATTTCTTCTAAGGGCAGAATTCAGTTGGCCATCTGGATAACTGCTTTCGTCTTCAGTCTGATACATATGCAGTTTTACGGTTTTATACCTCGTCTATTGTTGGGGGCCTGGTTTGGCTACCTGCTTTTATGGTCCGGATCGATCTGGGTTCCTGTGGCGGCTCATTTTGCCAACAACGCTATTTCCGTAGTGTTTCATTACGCCGAAAAAAACAATTACCTGACATCAGACCCCGAGCTGTTGGGTGTAGGAGAAAATACCTGGCAACTTATTCCATCTATACTGCTGTTGACGGCATGTGGCCTGTTTTTTTACCTGCGTTACAGAAAATCGACATTAAAAAAGCAACATGTATAAAATTCTGTTGAGAGAAAACTCTCAAACAAGGGTAATTCAAACTCAGGGCCAACAGAGCCTGCTGGAAATTCTCCGCAACGAGGATTATTCCATCTATGCTCCCTGTGGAGGGAAAGGCCGTTGCGGTAAATGTTTGGTCGATATCAAAGGAGAGGGGAAAGTGCTGGCCTGCAATTATTACCCTGCCGGTGATATTGAAGTGATTTTGCCTGCCAAAGAAGAAGCGCAGATACTTGCCACTCAAACAGCTTATCTCGAGGATTTTCCACCCGCACACAGCCGGCAATTGTTGCATCCCGACGCTTATGGGGCGGCCATAGACTTGGGTACCACCACTATAGTATGTTATTTCGTACATTTAGCCAGCGGGCGAATTGTGAAGATCAGTTCCTGGATGAATCCGCAAACAGCCTACGGTGCCGATGTAATTTCCAGAATCAGCTACTGCCAGGAAAACCCGGGAGGGCTCAAATTGCTGCAGAAAATTTTGACGGAATCAATTAATAAGGAATTTAATAGCTTCCTGTCCGAAATGAAGGCCGGCAAGCAGCAAATTCAGGAAACAGTAATTGCCGGCAATACGACTATGCTGCATATTCTGCTGGGATACAATCCTGAACCCCTGGCCCTGGCGCCTTTTACTCCGGCTTTTACCGCTCAACAAGTGCTAGGGGCCGAAAATTCTTCTTTACTGTTGCATCCGCAAGGCCGTTTGATTACCCTGCCCTGCCTTTCGGCTTACGTCGGCTCCGATATAGTGGCCGGTTTGGCCGCGCTGAAAGCGCCACAGAAAAATTATTTATTTCTCGATATCGGAACCAACGGAGAAATGGCTTTGGTCAAAGGGGAGGAAATATTTACTTGTGCTACGGCCGCCGGTCCCGCTTTCGAAGGAGCCGGACTGAGCTCCGGGATGCCCGCACTTAAGGGAGCCATTGCCGCTTTTGAAAGCCCTTCAAATTACAAAGTCATTGGAGACGTCCGGCCCGTAGGCATCTGCGGCTCCGGAGTGATAGATTCGGTCGCCTGGTTGCGGCGTAATCATTTAATGGACGAAAGCGGATTGATTCAGCAGGATTTTGAAATTTACCCCGGCATACAGATAACTCAGGCCGATATCCGCGAAATTCAACTGGCTAAATCGGCCATTTATTCAGGCATTAAAATTTTATTAAAGCGTGCCGGCTTGAATTTTCAGGAGTTGGAAGCTTTGTTTCTGGCCGGTGGTCTGGGCAATTACATTCATATACCCTCGGCCGTTGAAATAGGCTTGCTCCCGGCCGAACTCAAAGATAAAACCTTCGCGGTAGGCAACAGTGCCGGCATCGGCGCCTTGCAGTTTCTTCGCTCAGAAGTGTTTGCCAACAAAGTGGACAGGGTTATTCAACAATCGCAATACATAGAATTGTCCGACGACGAAGATTTTGCATTAGAATTTGCTATGAACATGGATTTTTTGAAATAATTCTAAAAATAAAGCCACAAGATTTGTTTTTCTTGCGCAAGAGGATGAATTTTGCACTTTTTAATTCAATCTCGTTCGATGAAAGATTCCGGAATCTCGATGAACCCTAATGAACTGGTTCAATTTTTAAACAAACCTTCACAAGACTTTACCCGCAAGGATATTATGCGTTTTTGCGAAGAACGGCAGATTAAAATGCTGAATTTTCGCTATGTGGCCGAAGACGGCCGTTTGAAAACCTTGAATTTTGTAATCAATTCCAGGGACTACCTCGAAACGATACTGACCAGGGGAGAACGGGTAGACGGCAGCAGTTTATTTTCTTTCATCGAATCGGGCAGCAGCGATCTTTATGTGGTTCCCCGTTATCGCACGGCTTTTGTAAATCCCTTTGCAGAGGTTCCCACTCTGGATATTTTCTGTTCTTTTTACAACAACCACGGTAGGCCTCTCGAAAGCGACCCGTATACGATTTTACACAGGGCCGATCAATTGTTTACCAAAGAAACCGGCAGTCGCTTTATGGCACTGGGCGAGTTGGAATATTATGTGATTGCCCCGGCCGGAGGCTTGTATCCCGGTGTAGATCAAAAAGGTTATCACGCCAGCGAACCTTTTGCCAAATACGAGTTTATTCGTAACGAGGCTTTGCAAATGATAGCCAGGGCGGGTGGCAACATAAAATACGGACATTCCGAGGTGGGTTGTTTTACTCAGGGAGAAAGCTATTACGAGCAGCATGAAATCGAATTTTTACCCTGTACCGTTGAAAAAGCCGCTGAACAATTGGTGTTGGCCAAATGGATACTGAGAATGTTGGGTAACAAATACGGCGTAGGTATCAGTTATGCTCCCAAGATTACCGAAGGCAAAGCCGGCAGCGGAATGCATTTTCATATGATGCTCGAAAAAGACGGTAAAAATCTTGTTGCAGGCAAGGGAGGATTAAGCGATGTTGCCCGCAAGATGATAGCCGGCATTTTGGATTTGAGCGATGCTATTACAGCTTTCGGAAACACCATTCCTACTTCTTATTTCAGATTGGTGCCCAATCAAGAAGCACCTACCCGTATTTGCTGGGGCGACCGCAATCGCTCGGTGGTGGTACGCGTGCCTCTGGGCTGGACAGGAGCCGAAAAAATGATCTTTGATGCCAATCCCTTGGAATCGGAGCCTCTACCTGCTTCGGAATCCAGGCAAACCTTTGAGTATAGGGTGTCCGACGGCTCGGCCGATATTTTCCTGACCCTGGCTGCTTTGATTGTTGCTTCTCTTCATGGAATCAGGCGGCCGGATGCTCTTGAGCTGGCCGAGCAGCTTTATGTGGACGTAAACATTTTCAAGCCGGAACATCGGGAAAAGATGCAGTCTTTAGAACAGTTGCCGCTGTGTTGTGCCGATTCTGCCGAAGCTTTAAAGCGGAAAAGAGCCGTTTTCGAAGAAAACAACATCTTCCCGGCCGGTCTCATCGACAGCCAGATCAAAAAATTACAGGCGTACAACGACAAAGGCTTGTCCGAGAAATTGTTCGGCAAACAGGATGTTTTGAAATTGGTGGAACAATTTCTGCACATCGGTTGATCTGTTCGCGAGACAACCGCTGTTGTTGATTCGTTGATAAAGCCTTGTCGGAACGAGTTGAATGGCTGTCTGCCATATAACTTGTTTGTTGCGCATAATCGTTCGCATCAGTTTGCTGCCCATGCCAGCCATGTTCAGCTTGGAAAGTCCCAGCTTGCGGCTGGAACCCGGTAGCATCATGCCGAACATTTTCCCGAAGAAGTCTTTTTGCCTTGATAAATCTGGTCGTCGTGTCCGATGTAATCTCCTTCGAATATGTCTTCGTTGCTTTGTTTTTGGCTGGCGGTTTCGTAGGTTTTCAGCCCACCCGACAAATTGTAAACTTCCTTATAACCGTTTCCCACAAGTATGCGGCAGGCGACATGAGCTCTGAGACCCACTCCACAGAACACCACCAATTTTTTATCTTTAGGAATTTCGGCCAGGTGTTCCCTGATTTCGTCCAGTGGGATGTTGACAGCGCCATCGATGCTTCCTAGTTCAAATTCTTCGGCAGTGCGTACGTCAATCAGCATACTTGCGTCTTCCCTGCAAGAAGCAATGTCCCTCCAACTGAGGGTTTTGGTAATGCCCTCCAGGATGTTTTCGGCCACCATGCCGGCGATATTCACCGGATCTTTGGCCGACGAGAAAGGTGGAGCGTAAGCGTGTTCAATAAAAGCCAGGTCGTGTACCGTTGCTCCTTGTCTGAGAGCTGCCGAAAACAAATCAATTCGTTTGTCCACACCGTCGTAACCGACTATTTGTGCTCCCAGCAATTTGCCGTCTCCGGGAGCGAAAGAGATCTTAATAGACATGGGCAAAGCATCCGGATAATAGCCCGCGTGCGAGGAAACGTGTATGGTTGAATCGAAATGAGGAATATTCATTTTGTTTAGCATTTTGCCCGAGACCCCTGTGGAGGCTACTGTCAGATCGAATACTTTGGCTATGGCCGTATTGACCGATCCGGTGTATTCCTTTTTGTTGCCCATGACCAAATTGTCTGCCAGTATACGGCCCTGCTTGTTGGCCGGCCCTGCCAGGTAGCTAATCATTTTGGTATGAGTGACCGGATTCTCAAATTCGATGGCGTCGCCAAGGGCATAAATATCGGGATCGGAGGTTTGCAGATACTTATTCACCACTATACCTCCGGTTTGTCCTAATTCCAATCCGCAGTCTTTGGCTAATTTACTGTCCGGCCTTACACCTATGGAGAGTACTACCATGTCGGTTTCAATCAGCTTAGTGGTATCCAGTTTTGCCAAAATTTTTTCTCCTTTTGTTGAAAAAGACACAACCGCGGTTTTCAGATAAAACTCAACATCCTTTGTTTTCAGGTGCTGATGAACCAGGGCAGCCATAGAATAGTCCAGAGGAGTCATCACTTGTTCGGCCATTTCGACAATGGTCACTTTAAGACCGGCGTGATGCAGGTTTTCCGCCATTTCTAAACCAATAAATCCGGCCCCGACTACCAGAGCATGACGGGCTTGTTTTTGCTCAATGTACTGTTTAATCTTATCGGTGTCGGGTACGTTGCGTAAAGTGAAGATGCCTTCCTGATTGATGCCGGGCAACATGGGTTTTATGGGTTCAGCGCCGGGCGAAAGAATGAGTTTGTCGTAGCTTTCCCTATATTCACTTCCGTTTCTAATATCTTTCACCAGAACTTCTTTCTTGCGTCTGTCGATGGAAAGCACTTCGGATAAATTTCTGACTTCCAAATTAAATCGTTGGCCAAAAGATTCCGGAGTCTGTACAAACAGTTGATCTCTGTCTTTGATGATACCCCCTATATAATAGGGCAGGCCGCAATTGGCATACGAAATATATTCACCACGCTCAAAAACGATTATTTCGCTTTTTTCATCCAGCCTTCTTAGCCTTGCTGCTGTAGTGGCTCCACCCGCCACACCGCCGATTATCAGGTATTTCATAGAGTTTAATGTCTCAAAGTGTAATAGTAGAATATTTTACAAAGCGCAAATATAAAAGAATTCTTCAAGCTCTAATTTGTTCTTTTTAAAATCGTTCAGTTTATCCACATCAAACAAATAAAATTTGTAATACGAATAAATCCACACAGCGGATTTTGACTAAATTTGGGCCTCAAAAAATACGGGAAATATGCGGGAACTCCTTTTTGAAACACTCATGCGTGCACTTATGATAACGGGCTTTGTCATGCTGATGATGGTGGTCGTTGAATATATTAATGTGCAAAATAAAAATCGCTGGGCCGAAAAATTACGCCGTTCTCCTCTGACGCAAATTTTAATGGCAACAATCCTGGGAATTATACCGGGCTGCATGGGTACTTTTGCGGTGGTGTCTTTGTACACGCACAGAATGATAGGCCTGGCTGCCGTAGTGGCAGCCATGATTGCTACCAGCGGCGACGAAGCCTTTGTGATGTTCGCCCTTTTCCCCGGCAAAGCTTTGTTGTTGCATGGAATACTGTTTATTATAGCCCTCTTGACCGGTTGGATAATCTATCTGTTCTGTAAAAAAGAAAGAGAACCGGCGGGGCCTCAATACGGCTTTGAGGTCCATCAAGAGGATAGTTGCAAATGCTTTGACAGGAGCATTATACTACCTCAACTCAAGAAAATTACTTTTGAACGTAGTCTTTTACTGCTAGCTACTCTTGTGTTCTTGCTGCTGCTTGCTTTGGGCGTAATTGGCCATGAAGGCTGGGGTTGGGAGAAAATTACCTTGCTGGCCGGCAGTCTTTTTCTCTTGTTTGTTTTTTTGACCGTCCCGGAACATTTTCTCAAAGAACATTTGTACAACCACATCATCAAGAAGCACCTTTTACGCATTTTGCTCTGGTCTTGGGGGGCTTTTATCGTTCTTTATTTCGTACAAACAGAACAACTATTAGGTACATTGGTCGAAAACAATCCCTACTTGATTTTGTTAGCGGCCGTATTGATAGGCATCATTCCCGAATCTGGGCCGCATTTGGTTTTTGTTACCTTGTTCTCCCAGCAACTGATTCCTTTTAGTATTCTTTTGGCCAGTTCTATAGTGCAGGATGGTCACGGCATGTTGCCGGTATTGGCCGAAAGCCGTAAGGACTTCTTCCTGATTAAGGGCATCAGTGTACTGATTGGTCTTGTAATCGGAACGATATTGCTCTTCCTGGGGCTTTAATCGGTCATTTCCTTCCCATAACGAACAATAATCTTAAATAATATTAAATCTTATGGGTCAAATGAACATATGTTCATAATAATAGGCATATTTGTATCAGAAAAAAATAAGTATCATTTTAAAAATTTACAATTATGCCAAGAGGTGACAAAACAGGTCCAAAGGGACAAGGTCCCATGACCGGAAGAGGATTAGGTTTTTGCAAGGGGCACGACAGCCCGGGTTTTACTGATAATTTTGAAGACGGCAAGGATCTCGGAAGAGGTCGCGGTTTGGGAGGCGGCTTAGGCCGTGGAAGAGGCCTTGGGTTTGGAGGCGGTATGGGCCGCGGAAGAGGCCTTGGGTTTGGAGGCGGCTTAGGCCGCGGAAGAGGCCGGGGTTTTGGTAGAGGCAGAGGTATGGAGCCGGGAGCCGAAGCTTCCGATGGTCAGTGAAAAGGCAAAAGAAGGCAATATGACCAATAGTTTTAAGGTTTAATTTTGGCCAGCCATTTGCCAAACATATCTTTAAGGGCTTCATTGTTCATCCAGAGCAGTGAGGCTCCAATTATGATCACACCCGAAATGGAATAAATGTCGGGGTATTCACCGGGCAATATTAGCCAACTGAGTATGGCCCCAAACACCGGAATGATGAATTTCCAACTGTTCAGGTAAGATACTTTTACTCCGGGGCGTTTCAGTAAAGTGAACCACAAGGCAAAGGCTGCAGCCGATAAGAAACTCAACCAGCCGAGAGCCAGCCAAAATTCAAGCGGAAAATTCAGATTCGCCGGCGCAGTTTCGAAGGGAATGGAAATCAGAATCAACACGATCCCTCCAATCAGCAGCGAAGCAGAACTCAGTGTGAGCATCGAAATATTTCGCCGGCTTTTCTTGACTATAACGTTGTAGAGTCCGCTTACAAGATTGTTGGCAATTAAGAGTAAAACGCCGATTATTTCGAGTCCTCCCGCGTTGCCTCCGGTCTGTCTGCCTATATTGATGATTACTATACCTACGATTCCCAGCATAATACTGCCACCACTGCGCCAAGTTATTTTATCGTCTTTAATAAACAAATGCGCCACAATGGCCGCAAACAAGGGACCCGTGCCGTTGATCATGGCTCCCATAGAGCCCGGCACCATATTCATGGCGGTATAAAACAAGCCATACATCAATACTGTTTGCAAAAAAGCAATTAACAGGATGTACCAGAAATGTGTTTTAATAGCTTGAAAGTAGGCCCTAAACTTGCCGTAGTACAACAAAATCAGGATACCGGCGATAGAAAACCTAAGTCCGGCAAACAGGAGTGGACTCATGTAATTCAATCCGATTTTAACGCCGACAAAAGCGGTAGACCAAAGCAAGCAGGCTATTATAGCCATGAATGCCGAACTATGAATAAAACTTTTGGTTTGTTGATTCATTCGTAATTAAAAAGGCCTTATACCCATAATGTGCCGCACTTCGCGCAAGGTGGCGGCAGCGCTGGCGCGTGCCTTCTCGGCACCGTTTACAGCTACTTTATGCAGGTATTCGTCGTTGTTGCATATGTCTAAATAACGTTCGCGAATGGGAGTGGTAAAGGCAATGATGTCGGCGGCCAGTTGTTTTTTGAGGTCGCCGTAACGGATGCTGCAATTGTTCCATTGCTCCTCGAAATAGGCCACTGTGTCGGGGCTGGAAACGCTTTTCAGAAGAACGAAGAGATTTTCGATCGATTCGGGCATGGCTGAATGAGGCTCCGTGGGCCCGGCATCGGTCAGTGCTTTCATTACCTTTTTCTTTATAAGTTTAGGATCTTCGCATAAAAAAATGCAATTGCCCTCGGATTTACCCATTTTGCGGCTGCCGTCCAGGCCGGGTATTTTTACGAGTTCCTGATCGAAATTATAAGGTTGGGGTTCAGTAAAAAAATTGACCTTGTACAAATTATTAAAGCGCCGGGCAAAACGGCGGGTAAGTTCCAGATGTTGCTCCTGATCTTTGCCCACGGGCACTTTGTCGGCGTTGTGCTGCAAGATGTCGGCAGCCATCAGAGTGGGGTAAGTGAGCAGCCCGGCGTTTACGTTTTCGGGTTGTTTCCGGGCTTTTTCCTTGAACGAAGTTGTTTTGGCCAATTCGCCCATATAAGCATGCATATTGAGCAAAAGATAGAGTTCTACGGTTTCGGGGACGTCGCTTTGCACGTAAATAGTGGCAACCTCCGGATCGATGCCTACAGCCAGGTATTCACACAAGATATCTTTTACGTTAGCGTGCAGGGACCCGGGATCCGGGTGGGTGGTAAGAGAATGATAATCTGCAATAAAAAAGAAGCAACGATTTTCGTGTTGCATCCTGACAAAATTGCGCAAGGCGCCAAAATAATTACCTAAATGCAGATGCCCCGTAGAGCGTATTCCGCTTAAAACTGTATCCATTTTGATTGATTTGAGCCGCAAAGGTAGGCTTTTCGACGGAATTAACGAAGCAGCCGCTTCATTTCTTTAAGCCTGAGGGTTAAGTTCGGATCCGTTTAAATCCCGTCAACATCCGGAATCGTATCAGAGCCAATCCGGATTTAATCTAAACCTTCCAATATGCGTTTCAACACCGTTTGGGCCGAAAATTCCCGGTTGGCGGCTTCGGGAATCACCACCGAACGGGGGCCTTCGATCACCTCGTCGCTGACGATCATGTTTCGTCTCACCGGCAGGCAATGCATAAAGCGTGCATTGTTGGTCAGAGCCATTTTTTTGCTGTCGATGGTCCAGGAACGATCCCGGCTCAGAATTTTACCGTAATTCGGATCGCTAAAGGCTGCCCAGTTTTTGGCGTAAACAAAGTCTGCTCCTTCGAGGGCTTTGTTTTGATCGTATTCTATTGCGGCTTTGCCGGAAAATTCCGGGGAAAGCTCGTAGCCCCGGGGATGTGTAATGACGAATTCATAATCGCAGAGATTCATGGTTTCGGCAAAACTGTTGGGAACAGCCTGAGGTAGCGCTTTGGGGTGAGGAGCCCAGGTCAGGACCACCTTTGGACGCGCCCTTTCTTTGAATTCTTCGATGGTGATGAGGTCGGCAAAGCTTTGCAGGGGATGGCGAATGGCGGCCTCCATGCTGAAAACCGGTTTGCCGGAATATTGTATAAACTGATTCAGTATCTTTTCGGAATAATCGTCGGCCTTGCTTTCAAAGCGGGCAAAGGAACGTACGCCGATGATGTCGCAGTAGGAGCCCATAACCGGAATGGCTTCGAGTAGATGTTCCGATTTATCTCCGTCCATGACGACACCACGCTCAGTTTCGAGTTTCCAGGCTCCCTGATTCACATCGAGCACAATAACATTCATGCCCAGGTTTAAAGCGGCTTTTTGGGTACTCAGTCGGGTTCTGAGGCTGGAATTGAAAAAGATCATCAACAGGGTCTTGTTTTTGCCCAGGTTTTGCCAGGCAAAAGGCCGGGCTTTGATTTGCCGGGCCTCGCTTACTGCAGCTTTGAGGTCGCCCAGGTCGGTAATGCTGGTAAAATGTCTCATTATTTTGAACGTATTTGTCCGTTACCGGTAATTAAATATTTGTATGTAGTGATTTCTTTTAAGGCCATAGGTCCACGGGCGTGCAGCTTTTGTGTGCTGATGCCGATTTCTGCTCCCAGGCCGAATTGTGCGCCATCGGTAAAGGCAGTCGACACATTGACATAAACGCAGGCAGCGTCTACTTTTTTGCAAAAGAGTTGAGCCTGTTCGGTATCTTCGCAGACGATAGCCTCGCTGTGTCCCGAAGAATAGCGGGCTATGTGTTCGATGGCTTCCTCTGTGGATTTCACCGTTTTGACGGCCATCTTATAGTCCAGAAACTCCGTGCCGTAATGCTTTTCGCCGGCCGGTTGTAACAAATGTCCGGGGTAATGGCTTTTGAGGGCTGCCAGGGCCTCGGGATCTGCGTAAATCACAACCTGCTCGTCCTGCAATTTAAGGCAGATTTCAGGCAGGTCTTGCAAACGGGAGCGATGCAACAACATGCAGTCCAGGGCATTGCAGACACTCACTCGGCGGGTTTTTGCGTTATGCACAATGGTTGCGGCCTTTTGTATGTCGGCCGAGCTGTCAATGTAGGTATGGCAAATACCGGCACCGGTTTCTATGACCGGCACCAGCGAATGACTGCGCACGTGGTCGATCAAAGACTGACTGCCCCTGGGAATGATCAGATCTACATAAGCGGTTGCCTTCATAAGTTCGTCGGCAGCCCGGCGGTCGGGGGGTAAAAGTAAGACCGCATCGTCCGGAAAACCATGTTTGAGCAATTGTTGTCGTATCAGTTGCACGATGGCCGTATTGGAATATTCCGCGTCCGAGCCGCCTTTGAGTATGCAGGCATTCCCCGTTTTTATGCAGAGCGAAAAAACATCGAAACTAACGTTGGGTCTGGCTTCGTAAATGATGCCGATCACTCCGAAAGGCACCCTGATTTTTTGTATAAGCATACCATTGGGACGCAACTCCTTGCTTAAAATCTCGCCCAGAGGCGAAGACAGGGCGGCCACCTGACGCATATCGGAAGCGATGCCGTGAATACGTTCGGCGCTGAGTTTGAGCCGGTCGTATTTGGGATCGGCCGGATTCATCCGGTCCAAATCTTTCTGATTTTCAGTCAGAAGATAGGGGATTTGCGCTTCGGCTTCGGCAGCCAGGTCTGTTAGTAATTGCCGTACGGCTATGTCACTTAAATCGTTCAACAGAGCTGAGGCTTGCTTTACAGCTTTGAATTTATTTTCCAAACTCATTATTCCAGATACAAATAATCGTAATGAATAAGGGCTTTTTGTCCCTTGGATCCTATGATGTTGCGGGCAGCATCACTGTCGCAACGGATCATACCCACACCAATCTGACGACCTTCGTGGTCGATGACCCGTACAATATCTCCTTTTTCGAACTCACCCTCGATGCGTTCTATGCCCACGGGCAACAAGCTGGCCTGGGCCTGTGTCAAGGCCTCCGTGCAACCTTGGTTTATATGTACTTCTCCTTTGGCGAAACCTTCGGAATGAGCAATCCATTTTTTGATGGCAGAGGTTTTTTCGGCCGGCAGAAACAAGCTGTGTTTATTGCGGGGTTTGGGGCTGAATAAGTCGGGAATGATGTTATCTTTTTTCCCGTTGGCTATTATTACCCGGATACCTTCTTTGGCCAGCTTGGAGGCGATGTTGTATTTGGTGCGCATACCTCCCCTGCCGGTGGATGAACGGTCGGCACTGATGTATTGTCGTAGTTCTTGTTTGGGCAAAATCTCTTCGATCAATTCCGCTTCGGGATCGTCGGGGTGTCCTTTGAAGATGCCGTCCACGTTGCTGAGTATAAGCAGGACTTCGGCATTCATCATTCCTGCAATCAGGCCCGAAAGCTCATCGTTGTCGGTAAACATCAGTTCGGTTACCGAGACGGTATCGTTTTCGTTAACGATGGGAATTACCTTGTTTTCGAGCATGACCTCCATACAGTTTTTTTGATTGAGGTAATGCCGGCGGTCTGCAAAGTTTTCTTTGGTTGTTAATATCTGTCCGCACACGATGTTGTGATCACGGAAAAGATCGTAGTACCTATTGATCAGAATGGCCTGCCCGATGGCCGAATAAAGCTGCCTTTGCTCTACTTGTCCCAGTTTGCGCGAGGCCTGAATTTCGCTGCGCCCTGCCGCCACAGCCCCGGACGAAACCAGAATCACCTCCAGACCGGCTTTGTGAAGTTCAGCCATCTGATCGACCAGAGCAGACATCCGGGTAACATCCAGGGTCCCGTCTTTGCGGGTGAGGACATTACTGCCGATTTTAACAACGACGCGACGATAAATATACATAGTCTCAGAGTAAACTGGCCTTAATGCCTTTGATGACGGAAGCCGTGAAACCCGAGGCCTCCATTTCGTTCAGTCCCCTGATGGTGATACCTCCCGGGGTAGTGACTTTGCGAATTTCCACTTCTGGAGTGGTTTTGTTGTTTAGCAGCAATTCAGCAGCTCCCTTGACGGTTTGGGCTATCAATTCCGTGGCCTGCTCGGGGGTGAAACCCATCTCGATGGCCACCTGAACGTTGGCTTTGATAAACTGTAACGCAAAGCCCGTCCCGCAAGAAGTCAACGAAGTACCTGCCGCCATCATATCCGGGTGAATGAGTACTGCTTTTCCCAATTTTTTGAGCATACCCATCATCAACTTGTCTTGTTCGGGAGTAGTATTGGCGGCCGACAACAGACTCATGCTTTCTCTCAAGGCGATGGCCGTGTTTGGAATAAAGCGGTAACAGGGCAGATTCGAAAGATTTTCGGGTAATTTGTCGTAGATCTGTTCAAAACTTACTCCGGCAGCCACAATGACCAAAATCGGTCTCGAAGTCTCAAGCAAAGGAGCAATTTCTGTCAGAACTCCTCCCACCAGCCAGGGTTTGACAGCCACAATAACGAGGTCTGCCTGAGCAGCTGTTTTGTTTTCGGTTGAACTTTGAATCTTGGGGAAAGAACTTTTAATCAGTTCCAGATTTGATTTTTCGATGTCCGAAATAACGATGTTCTCTTCGGGCACAAAGGCCGATTTGGCCAGGCCTGACACGATGGCCTTACCGATGTTGCCTACTCCTATAATTCCGATTTTCATAATTGAACTTTTTAATGACAGCCGTTAAGCTAAAGATTTATATTTATTGAAGCGTTGACGAACGATGGTATTCCTCAGCGAGAGGATTGATTTCATTATAACTGCTCCTTATTTTGTTAATTAAAAGGTTTTTAAAGCCAGTACGAGTTTTTCGATAAAAACACCGGCCTGCTCCATGCTCAGGCTCAAAGGGGGCAACAGGCGAATAACGTTGCTTCCGCTTACCCCGGTAAATACAGCGTGTTCAAAGAGCAGTTCTTTCCTGAGTTCTTTGATGGGCTTGTCGAATTCCAGGCCTATCATCAGTCCCAGACCGCGCACTTCTGCTATTTGCGGTATAGTCTTGCATTTTTTCATCAAAAAATCGCCTACACGGGCTGCGTTACCGATCAGATTTTCCTGTTCCATAACGTCGAGTACTGCCAGAGCTGCGGCGCAAGCGAGGTGGTTGCCTCCGAAAGTGGTTCCCAGCATGCCGTGAACCGCTTTAAATTCGGGGCCAATAATGAGTCCGCTCATGGGGAAACCGTTAGCAATGCCTTTGGCTACGGTGATCATATCCGGCCGTATTCCGGCGTATTGATGAGCAAAAAACCGGCCGCTCCGCCCGTAGCCCGATTGAATTTCGTCCAGAATCAAGACGGTTTTTGTTTCGTTACAGGTTTTGCGCAAAGCCTGCAAAAAGGCCGGCTGGGGAATATGAACACCGCCTACTCCCATAATGCCTTCTATAATGACAGCGCAGACATCTCCCCTGGATAAGCAATTTTGCATGGCCGGTATGTCGTTGAGCGCCAAGAATTCTACTTCCATGCCCTGATTGACCGGAGCCACTATGCCGGGGTTGTCGGTGACGCGAACAGCCGCCGAAGTGCGACCGTGAAAAGCCTTGCGAAAGGCGACTACTTTGCGGCGTCCATTATGAAATGAGGCCAGTTTGAGGGCATTCTCGTTGGCTTCTGCCCCGGAATTTACCAAAAAGAGGCTGTACTCTTCGTAGCCGGAAATCTTTCCCAAACGGGTGGCAAACTTGGTCTGCAGGCTGTTTACCACGGAATTGGAGTAAAAACCTATGCGAGCGACTTGTTCGCAGATGCTCCGTACATAATGCGGGTGCGAATGCCCGATGGAAATCACGGCGTGACCTCCGTACAGGTCTAAGTATTCTCTTCCTTGTTTATCGTAAATGCAGCAGTTCTTGCCACTGACAATTTCGAGGTCGTATAGGGGATAAACATCAAATAAATTCATTTTCTTCCAGTTTTGTTATAAGCAAAGCGAATTTTGGCCGGGCAAATTAAAATAAAAGATTTACAGCAAATCAAAAATCCATCCAAAATAAGCCTCAGCAAAGGCCTTCGCATAAAGGATTAGAACCCCGTACTCTTAAGATTCAAGCCTGCCCTTTCGTCCAGGCCAAACATCAGATTCATATTTTGAACCGCTTGCCCTGAAGCGCCTTTTAATAAATTGTCCACCACAGAGATAATCAAAAGTTGATCTCCGTGCTTTTCGAGATACAACAGACATTTGTTGGTGTTGACCACTTGCTTGAGGTCGGGATTTTCTTCGCAGACGAAACAGAAACGAGCCTCGCGGTAAAACTTGGTATAGGCTTTTATCGCCTCTTCGAGGCTCCAGGGGCAGGTGGTGTAGGCCGTTGCCAGAATGCCTCTGGAAAAATTACCACGCAGAGGAATGAAATGGATGCCGGCTTTGAATCCTTTTTGCAAGGCGCTCAGCGATTGCCTGATTTCTTTGAGGTGCTGATGTTCAAAAGCTTTATAAACCGAAATATTGTTGTTCCTCCAACTGAAATGTGAGGTGGACGAGGGCTTTACGCCGGCGCCGGTGGAGCCGGTAATGGCATTGACGTGTATATCCGAAGTCAACAGACCGGCAGCCGCCAGGGGAAGCAGGGCCAGTTCAATGCAAGTGGCAAAGCAGCCCGGATTGGCAACTTTGTCTGCCCTACGAATCTTCTCTTTTTGTAATTCGGGCAAACCGTAAACAAAACCATCGCTTTCGTCGCGATAATCGGTGGATAAGTCGATTATTTTGAGTTTGGGCGGAAGAGAATGACTTTCGAGAAATTTTTTACTGTCGCCGTGAGCGGAGCACATAAACAAGACATCGATATTGTCGAAAGTCAATTCGCCGGTAAATACAAGATCACATTCACCGTAAAGTCCTCCGTGTGCAGAGGTAACAGGCTTGCCGGCGTTGCTGTTGCTGTGTGCAAACACAAGCTCAACTCCCGGGTGATTTATCAGCACCCGCAGCAACTCCCCGGCGGTGTAGCCCGCTCCGCCAATAATTCCTACTCTGATCATTTTTTGTTTACTCTGTCTTGTACGTTGTAATAAATTTTCATCTGGTTGCCCAGTATCTTGGTAAAGCCTTTCATATCGTTGGCATCCCAGGCTTTGTTTACTTCGCCGTATTCACCGAAATCGGTTTTCATCAGATCGTAAGGACTGTCTACTCCAATCAGGCTGAAGCTGTAGGGTCTGAGCCTGATGCTGACTCTGCCGCAGACATTGCCCTGGCTGCTGCTGAGGAAAGCTTCCATGTCGCGCATCACCGGCTCCAGGTATTGTGCTTCGTGCAAGAACATTCCGTACCAGGTGCCGATTTGGTCTTTCCAGTATTGCTGCCATTTGGTCAGAGTATGCTTTTCGAGCATTTTGTGCGCCTGAATGATGAGTATGGGCGCGGCGGCTTCGAAACCAACCCGTCCCTTGATGCCGATGATGGTGTCGCCGATGTGCATGTCGCGTCCTATGCCGTAGGCCGAGGCAATTTCTTCCACTTTTTGAATGGCTTTCACTTTGTCGGTGTAAGCAGTGCCGTTCACTCCCGAGATTTCGCCTTTATGGAAATCAATACAGAGTACTTCGCTGCCCTCTTTGGTTATTTGGCTGGGGTAGGCCGACTCGGGCAGTGTCTGTTCGGAATGAAGGGTTTCCTTGCCACCTATGGAGGTTCCCCAAAGCCCTTTGTTGATGGAATATTCCATTTTGGTAAAGTCGGCCCGGTAACCGTGTTTTTTTAGGTAATCGATTTCATATTCGCGAGTCAACATCATGTCGCGGGTGGGGGTGATTATTTTGATTTCGGGAGCCAGTATCTGAAAAGTCAGATCGAAGCGTACCTGATCGTTGCCGGCCCCCGTACTGCCGTGAGCAACGTATTTGGCGCCGACGGATTTGGCGTATTCAATAATGGCCATGGCCTGAAATATGCGCTCCGAACTTACCGAGATGGGATAAGTGCCGTTGCGTAAGACATTGCCAAAAACCATGTACTTAATGCTCTTTTCGTAATATTCCTGCGTGATGTCGAGGCTTACGTGCTTTACGGCTCCCAGCCGGAGGGCCTTATCTTCGATTACCTTGAGGTCTTCCTGCGAGAAGCCTCCTGTGTTGGCAACGGCGGTATAGACTTCGAAATTCTTTTCGATACTGAGGTATTTTACGCAGAAGGAGGTATCCAATCCTCCACTGAAGGCTAAAACTACTTTTTCTTTCATCTTATTATATTGTTTTTTAGATTGTCGTTCGAAATGGCGCGTTTTTAAATATGCCTGCATCAAATCTGCCCGCTTAAATGCGCCGGTGTCTTTTATGTTCTTTAGGATCGTACAACATGGCTGTGCACATGCAGAAGCGACGGTTCTTTTCGGCCAGAATCGGGTAGTTTACGCAACTCTGACAACCTTTCCAAAAGGCCTCGTCGTCGGTTAGTTCTGCGAAGGTAACAGGTCTGTAGCCGAGTTCGTAATTAATCTTCATTACGGCTGCGCTGGTGGTCAGTCCAAACAATTTTGCGTCCGGAAATTTGGTGCGCGATAGCTTAAAGGCTTTTTTCTTGATTTTTTTGGCCAGGCCAAGTTGCCTGTATTGTTCTACCACTATCAAACCGGAGTTGGCTACAAATTGTTTGTTGCCCCAGGTTTCGATGTAGCAAAAGCCGGCAAAGACGTCGCCGACCAGAGCTAATATGGCTTTTCCTTCGAGTATTTTTTGAGTCAGGTATTCCGGTGAACGTTTGGCTATACCGGTTCCCCTTATTTTAGCTGCTTCCTCGATAGTGTTCAATATAGTGTCAACGTACTGCAAATGTGATGCGTTTGCAACTACGATCTCAAATTTTTTATCCATTTCAATCTTTAAACAAACCTGTTCAGACAAAATTTTTCGCATTTAGAACAGGCTAAAATTCTTTAATAGGGTGAATTGTAAATCAAAGTGGAATAATCTCCGATAAGGCTTGCATAAGGCTTTGTCGATCGGTCTTTTCTTTGGGGATTACCAAAATGGTGTCGTCTCCTGCGATGGTTCCCAAAATAAGTTTCGAGCCTTTTTTGTCGATTTCGGCGGCAATTCCTCCGGCGTAGGCAGGCTTGGTTTTGATTACGGCAAAATGTCCGCAAAAAGCAAGCGATTCAAAGCCGGACTGAATAAAGTGTACGTCTTGCGACTTCATGCGTACAGTTCTACTTAAAGGGGAAGATTCTTCGGGCAAAACGTAAATATATCCACCTTCGTAATCGGGCATTTTGGCAATCTTGAGTTGTTTGAGATCTCTCGACAAAGTGGCCTGCGTAAGGCTGAAACCTTCTTCAGTAAGTAGCTTCAGTAATTCCTCCTGGCTGCTGATGCGCGTTTCATGTACAATTTTTCGTATGCTTTTCATACGATTAGCCTTGTTCTTCATTTTTTTCTTTTGAATAAAAATACAAAAACCGGCTGCAAAATTATACATTATTTTTATGGCTGCAAAATAATAATACAATAAACCGATAAAAATCACGAAGTTTTTAATGCTACGACTAAACGATTATTCCGTCAGAAACGGAAATAAATGAAAGGATTGTAAGTGGAGGCGGCAATTGCCGAGGTGGAGAGAATAAACAAAAACAGTAACCAGGCATTTACCAGCCACCTGAGCCATTTTCGTTCCTGAGGTATGTTCAACATGTTCGAAAATAAAGGAACAGAACAGAGTAAGGCCGCAATAAAGGCGATTATCTCGATGTTATCAAAGTAATAGGCTGCTTCGTATAAAATGGTTTTATTTCCGGCCAGTCCGAACATGTTTTTAATGTATTGCCAGGCATAGCTCAGGTTTTCGGCCCGGAACATGACCCAGCCTATGATAAAAACGAATATGGTATAAAGGTGTTTAACCGGATTAATCCACTGTCTTGAATTTTCTTTGTGCCAGCCGGTGACTTTTTCGAAGATAATAAAAAGGCCGTGCCAAATGCCCCAGACCACAAAATTCCAGGCAGCCCCGTGCCAAAATCCCGTTAAAAGAAATACTACGGCCAGGTTGAAGTAATTCCGGGGCTTACTCACCCGGTTCCCACCAAGAGGAATGTAAAGATATTCTTTGAACCAGGTGGACAAGGAAATATGCCATCTGCGCCAAAATTCGGTAATGGATTTTGAAATATAGGGGTAATTGAAGTTGTCTTTGATGTGAAAACCGAAAATCAAACCCAGCCCAACGGCCATGTCAGAATATCCGCTGAAATCGAAAAAAAGTTGAAAGCTATAGGCCAGGCTGCCGACCCAGGCAATGGATGTCTGTACAAGATCGGGCGACAGGTCGAAAATTTTATCGGCCACTGCGCCCAGGGTATTAGCCAACAATACTTTTTTAGAAAGCCCTATAATAAAACGCTTCACACCCATAGTTACTTTTTCGGGGTTGACTTCGCGGGAATCGATCTGATGGGCAATGTCGTTGTATTTTAATATAGGGCCGGCAATCAATTGGGGGAAAAGGCAGATAAACAAAGCCAGCTTGCCGATATCCTGTTGCACTTTTACATCGCCTCTGTAAACATCCACCGCATAAGAAATGGCCTGAAAGGTATAAAACGAAATACCTATAGGCATAATGACTTCAATAAAATTCAGTCCTCCTCCTTTGAGTAATAAATTGATGTTTTCGATGAAGAAATTAAAGTATTTAAAGTAGGCCAAAAAGCCCAGATCAACGGTTATCGTAAGCGCAAGGCTTAGCTTTTTATACTTCGGGTATTTGTCAATTAAAAGGCCTCCAACGTAATTAACCAAAATAGTCAGCAACATAATGGCTAAATATTCCGGTTCTCCCCAGGCATAAAAAAAGATACTGGCTCCGAGCAAAACATAATTGCGCAAATTGGCTCTGACCAGGAAATACAGCAGGCAGACAACAGGCAAAAACAAGTAAATAAAACTCATCGAAGAGAAGAGCATAGCATCAGTCTTTTAAGATTTCGACACTCAATAATTTGGGAATAAAGTTTTCCACTTGTTCCAGCACTACAATATCTGCCTGTTTACCGACAACAAAATCCAGGTCTTTTGGGGTGATTTCGTATTGCCATTTCAAGCTGAGATGTTCAAAGGTGTTGCCTAAATAATAATCCGCCAGCAGGGTGCAAAAGGAATCACGGAAAAATACGGCAGAATAGCGACCCTTGGGATTGTGATAAAACAGGTTCTTTTTGGTTTCCATCTCACCCGTGAGAGTATAATTAATGGGCAAAACCGGACAATGATAAAGTGTGATGGTATCTTCTTTAACCCCTTCGGGAAATAAAATATTCGCATCTCCCCGGGGATATTTGTAGGTGGTGGTTTTTTCGAATCTTACAGGGCTGATTTCGAAATCCTTGACAATCAGTTCCATCAAATCGGTATAACCGCAATAGGCTCCCAGGTGGGTCCAATGAATGTCGTTTTTAAAATACAACAGAAAGCCGTTTTGTTTCGCTGCATGGAGGCTTTCGTAGGGATAGGCCACCTTGACCCGGGTGTTTTCGTTCAGGTAACGAATCAGTTGCTGAGTACGACTCTCGGAATCGGGGCGGATTTTTCGCGCAAATTTGTAATACTCTCCGTAAATCTTGTTTTTATCGGGCGCAATCAGGAAGTAAAACTTTATATTATTGGCATTGCACCAACGATCTATCGACGACAAATACTGTGCGATATGCTTTAATTCTTCCGGCCTGAAGAGTTTAAGATTCTGATAATTCTGGATATCTCCATCGTCTTTGCAGAAAGCCCAGCCGTCTTTCCCCACGAGAATGTATTTGTTTTGATTGTGAATATTCACTTCTTTCTTGATGGAATTGTGTAGCCAGACCAGAGTTTTTCTCATAAAGAAGCGATCGTTGAACCAGGCTTCGAAGTCGGTGCCGAAATTGTTGTTTACTTGCTTTCCCACGATTAATGCGGGAAATTTTGCCAGGGTTCTGTTTTCTTCGACAGATATTTTGTCTTTGTTGATTTTGGCGGCAGGAAGGGGCAAAAGTGCAAAAAACGCAACTACCAGAACCAGATCCGTGAAACTGAGCTGGAGTTTTTCCAGAAAGGAAAATAATGTATAAAGCGAAGTGAAAGAAATAAAACCAATGATCAGGGCAACCAACAGGCCGCTTTTATTTAGGCTCAGGCTTTGTTTTGCGCTAATATTCAGGGGTTCATTAAAAATAATGTAGGGGTCTTCCTGTTGTGAATATATGTCTACCCCCCCCCCCTTGTTAATCAGCACATTATCAATGTTATAATATCTTATTCCAGCCTCGTATCCTATGGTGGTATGCCCCGGAATTCTAAGAGTACCCAGCCGGATTTTGCCGGGCATTTCCCCTAGATCCAACCGAATCTTATGTAAATGTTCTACCGGTAAAGAAATGCTGATAAGCCCTGAGTCTTTGGGCTGAAACAAGTATCGTACGGATTTTCCGGCAGCAAAGTTTTCTTCGGCCTGAGTGGTATAAAAGCATTCCAACCAAACGTTTTTATCGGCATGTACTTCCAGTTCTATTCGGAGAGGTTTAACCGAATGAACGATAATGAAATTCCGGAAGCTATAAAGAATAAGAATAGTCAGAATGGAGCAAAATGCGATTCTTTTCCAGGGCATGTGCGCAAGGTGTTATTTTTTTGAGCGACAAAGATCATAAAATCTTTGAAAATAAAAAAAAAACTATTCCGGCAATTCTACCGACCGGCCGTTTTTTTCATGATTATGCTTAAATTAAATAAGAATTATAGGCTATGATTTGTGAATGCAAGTGATTATTTACAAATATCGAGCTTAAAATTGATACTGCTAAGTTAAAAATGCATAAGTAGAAAAATAATCAGCAAAATCGCAGAAAGAGTATTAATTTTGGGAAGGATTTGAGTATTGAGTTTGTTGTATAATTGCAGTAATTAACTTAAATATGTTAATAACCTGGTATCGTGAAAGATTGAGGAAATGAGGAAAAAGCCGCCTCTATTTCTCTATGTCTGATTGATAACTCTATTAAAAACTTAGTGGAATATTTTAAAGAGATGCCGGCAAAGTGAACTGTTAGTGACGTTAAAAACCCCCTTGGGGTTACAAAAAAGAGACTGTTTATTATTAATCAATTTATTAATCCTAATCCTTATGAAAAAATTCAGTTACAGATGTATTGTGCTTCTGATTTTTCTAGTGGCAGGTTTTGCCGGAGCCGCTCATGCTCAGTTGGTTAGAGGAATTGTATCGGAGGCAGACGGTGAGCCTATAATCGGGGCTACCGTGGTGCTGACAGACAATACTTCGGTTGGGACAATAACAGGGCTTGACGGTTCTTTTTCGCTCGAATTACCCGATGCACAAAATGCTGTGTTAAGTGTTTCTTACGTTGGTTTCCAAACCAAAGAAGTTCCGGTTAACAATCAACGTTCCCTTGTTATTGTTTTAGAAGTGGCCGATATTAGCTTGGATGAAGTTGTTTTTATCGGCTATGGAACGGTAAAACGCCGCGATTTGACCGGAGCCGTTTCCTCGATCGGTCCTAAAGAAATTGTACTGGCACCCACCAATAATATAATGGAGGCTTTGCAAGGACGTATTGCCGGTTTGGATATTACAACTCCCAGCGGTGCAATAGGTAGTAACCCCAGTGTCGCGCTGCGTGGTGTCCGCTCTATTTACGGCAATAACGACCCCCTGTTGGTTATAGACGGCGTGATAATGCCTACAAGTACTATTGTGGAAGATTTAGTTGTAAATACAGGCGACAATAGTACCAATATGAATGTAACCAACTACCTGAATCAACTTAATCCTGCAGACATCGAAAGTATAGATGTGCTCAAAGATGCCGCATCGACCGCAATATACGGATCGGCCGGAGCCAATGGTGTAATACTTATAACCACCAGAAAGGGCCAGGCCGGAGACGCTATTGTCAATTTCGATTCCTATTTCTCCCTAAAAGGCACCCCGCTATTCAAACACGGTATGCAGGGAGAAGAATGGCTGCAATATTATAAAACCGCCTATAAAAACGCCAATGGAGCCGACTTGATCGATATATCAACACTCTTCGGCGGAAACACATATTACCTCGATGCCTACAACAAGGGTAAGTGGATAGACTGGGTGGACGAAGCTGTGTCGAACGGACGAAGAGCCACCACTCAAAAATACAGTTTGTCTGTTTCGGCCGGTGGTCCCAAATCGCAGGTCTACAGTTCCTTGTCCTATACTACTGAACAGGGGTTGATGAGTATCGAAAGCTCCGATCAGGTGGTTTTCCGTTTGAATATTGACCAGAATCTTTTCAGTTGGGCTAAAGTAGGCTTCTTTACCAACAGTACTTTCCAAATGAATAACACCTGTAGCCCGGTGTTTCAGAGTTCAGTAGGAAGATTGCCTTTGGGTGATGTGTACGATGAATACGGTAATTTGAATTACTATTACATCGGTGTAGACGCCGGCAACGGACAATTATCGCCTTTGGCCGACTGGCGCAAAGATCAGTATGCCAATGAACAAAAAAGCGTATATGTTCAACCTACGGCCTATCTTCAGATTAAGCCTTTCAAGGATTTAATTTTTAAATCACAATTGGGCGGTTCTCACGCCAATGTAGAGCGGGGTCGTTATTACGGTTCACAGAGCATTACTCAGTCACCGCATTATGTGGGCTATGTAGCACCTTATGCCGAAATCTACCAGCAAAACGAGTGGTCGTATATTTGGGATAATATCCTGACCTACGATAAAGTATTTAACGAAGATCATTCAATAACACTCACCGGTTTAAGCTCCTGGAATTATCGTCAGATAAGTGATTTATATACGGGTTCTATGGGGCAAGAGCTGGATGCCTGGTTGTTCTATAGGATGGCTGCCGGGAACGCTTTTTACGCCAATAGCAACTATAAGCAAACCCAGCAAATGTCGTATGCCGGACGTGCCAACTATTCCTACAAAGGGAAATACCTCGCGACTGCTTCTGTTCGTTACGATGGTGTATCCTGGTTGTCGGAAGGTAGAAAATGGGATTATTTCCCCTCTATGGCCTTGGCTTGGCGCATCAGCGACGAAGCGTTTATGGAAGATATGGAAGACTGGCTGTCTAATCTGAAATTACGTCTTAGTTACGGTAAAACCGGTAACGCCGGTGGAATGACGGCCTATTCAACAGCCTCCGGTATGTTTAAATATGCACAAAATATTTCTGTCGACGGTCCTAATTCTCCTGCTGCCGGGGGTATGACCCAATACACCGGAACTTACGGTAATGCCGGTATAGGTTGGGAAAAATCCTATACCTGGAATGTCGGGTTGGATTTCGGCCTTTTCGGCAATAGGCTCGAAGGATCGTTTGAGTGGTATGACACCCGCACCAAAGACTTGCTTTATATGCGTGCCATGCCGGTCACTACCGGAATCACCGGTTGGGGCTGGACTTTGGCCACCTGGCAGAACCTGGGAGAGACCATGAATACGGGTTGGGAATTTTCCCTGAATTCCCGCAACATTGTTCGCAAAGACTTTAACTGGACCACTTCTTTAGATCTGGCCTGGCAAAAAGATCAAATCCTGTCTCTACCCGGCGGTGATTTTAGAGACAATAAACTGGGTTGGTTCTTTGAAGGAGAGTCTATTAATTCGGTGTATGCATACAAGTATCTGGGTATTTGGCAACAGGATGAAGCTGCAGAAGCTCAAACCTATGGCTGCGAACCGGGTGCTGTCAAAATAGAAACCGTAGAACAGGACGGCGACGGCGGAGTTCATATATACAACGCCAACGATATGCAAGTGATAGGTTCTTATATTCCCAGAGTTACTGCCGGATTAAACAATGCTTTTAACTATAAAAACATCGATTTGAGCGTCTATTTGATGGGACGTTTCGGACATCTGGTTGAATACAGTTATTACAGCGGTTCGGCTTCTGTAACAGGCAACCAACCTTCGGGAGTGGATTACTGGACACCCGATAACACCGACGCGTATTATTTTGCTCCGGGACTGAATTACAATCCTGCCGCATCGGCCGCTCATTTTATGGACGGAGACTTTATTAAAGTCAAGAATGTTACTTTGGGTTATACTTTGCCTTCTAGTCTCACCAAAAAGGCGCTGATCAACAGGATGAGAATCTATGCAACAGCGTACAATCCGGCTGTTTGGACCAAGAGCAAACAGCTCAAAGGAATAGATCCGGAATCATCTTCTTCGCGCTATCCTTTGTACAAACAATTTGTGTTTGGTCTTAATCTTACATTTTAATCATTGAAAGGAGATTACAGTTATGAAAAACAATATTAAAAAGATAGCTTTTATTGCTGTAGCAATAAGCCTCTGTACCACTTTCAACTCTTGTTCACTTGACGAAGAGGATCCCGGCGGTTTTACTTTCGAGAATTTGTCTCAAACAACCACTGGATTTCAAACGCTGGTCAACAATATCTATTTTGGTCTGGAAAGAAGTTTTTACGGTAATACCAACAAAATTAATTTTATGGCCATTACCGAAGCACAGACCGACTTGTGGACAACTCCGCGCAACATGGATAATACAAATCAACAATACTTTTGGTTTTATGCAGGCGGTTCGCCCAACACCACTTATACCTTAAGCTTTTTGTATTCTTTGTACGATGGAATCGGTTCCTGTAATAAGGTTTTGCAATATGTGCATATTCCTCCGTACAATACCGAAGCGGAACGCAATGCCAAGGCTGCTGAGGCCCGTTTTATGCGTGCTGTCTATTATTACCATGCCGCAGAGCAATTTGGAGGAGCTACTATAGTGACGGAAAAAAACACCAGTATAGATCAGAGCGTGTATGTTCCGGTTAAAAATTCTCCCCAGGAAATATACGATCAAATCATAATTCCGGATTTGATCTATGCGATAGAATGGCTGCCTAAGGGAGATTATACTGCTATTACCCGGCCAACTAAAAAGTCGGCGATTGGCTTTTTAGCCAGAGCTTATTTGCAGGCCACCCGCTGGGTCGATGATAAAACCGATTATTACAGAAATGCCCTGACCTATGCTAAGATGCTCATAGACGACTGGGAAGTTTCCGGCGGTGCCAATTACATGACCTATATGTATCCCAATTACGGCGATATTTTTTCGGAAGCGGAAAATTTCACCAATAAAGAAGCTTTGTGGAAACATGCCTATTATTCAGATGCTACCTACAATGGCAGCAGCAACGGCGCTCATGTGTTGAATCTAAGCCATACCTTATTCCGTTGCCAGTTAAACGAATTCCCGGCCAGAGAAAACAATGCCGATACTTATGTTACCTGGGAAGGATCGGTCAACGGTTCCTTTATGCCGACTCAACATCTACTGAGTTTATTTGACAATGGCGATGGTACACTCGACCCGCGTTTCTACAAAATCTTTCAAAACGATTGGAATGCCAACAAGGATTTCGTGTGGACCAAAGACTTTGCCAATAAATTTGACAAAGACACGACAGCCGTCGTTGGCCAAGCTATTGCCGTAGGAGAAGCCGCCATAGAGTTTATTATGCCGCAGGATGCTGATTATGCTGCTAAAAAGGCAGCTAAACACACCAGCAAACATTTAATTGTGGATTATGCCGATGTGTATAACGATGCAGCCAAGAGCATATTTATGAAGCACAGCTACGTCAACACGACGCCCGATTATAAAGCCGATGGCAGTGTTGAAAATTTCTTCTCTTATTTTTATCCTTCGTTGACCAAGCACAATACCACTAAATTTTATCCGCAGAACGTGTCGAGATTGCGCTTTGGCAACACCTCGGCCATGCATATATTGCGTATGTCCGAAATGTATCTGATTGCTGCTGAGGCCGATTTGAAAGTCAACAATGGAGCCAATGCCCTTGCTTATTTAAATAAAGTTCGCAGTCGGGCCGGTGCTCAGAATCTGAGCGGAACCGTCACTATCAGGACAATATTGGATGAACGCGGGCGCGAATTATGCGGTGAATGGGTTCGTTATTACGACCTCGCCCGTACCGGAATGTTGGACAATGCTACTTATTTGACAGAAACCAATCCTTCGCTGGCCGCCTATTTCAATGTGGACTACGTTCTTCGTCCCTTCGATACCAGCACATTCCTGCCTTCACTCAACAACGACTCCATTTATCAGAACGATGGATACGGTTATTAACAGTTGATGAGTCTAAAGAAAAAGAGGGTAACTCTGCGGAGTTATCCTCTTTTTCTTTACCATTTAACCGGCATTTTTGTCCGATTTTGTAGTGGTTTGATACAACTAAAGCTCCCTGAATCAACAAATATCACCCACATTTGAAAGATTTGTTGACGCAGGAAGCTTCGAGTTGCTTGATTTATCCTTAATTTAAAACATCCTGAACTCCTTCAGGACTCTGCCCCCTATTGGTAGGATAAAGAACTTAAAATCAGGGATTCTCTGGAAAGAACAACATTATCGAGGGCTTTTTTGTAAAACTCTCCATAATATTCGCCCGAGGCTTTCACAACCAAGGTATACACTCCCGGTTTAAGTTTGCCGATAGAATAGGTCAGAACAGCTTGTTTTGATACCTTACGGGTATCGTTAATTACCACCATATTATTGGCGTCAAGCACTTCTACCGTTACCGCCCCGGTAAAATCAGCGATGCTGATGAACAGGTTGTTGGTGTTATAAGAAGCTGTCACAGATTCTTGTACTGCAGGCTTAGATTCCGGAACGGAGTAACATTTGGGATCGGATTTTTTGAAGAGACGAATCTCATCGTTATCCGAATTTTGTGAAAAAGCTGAAAACGCAATTCCCAAAAACAATAATGATAATACAAGTTTGTTCATAAGGCAAAAATTTAAAAAATGAATAATTCAAGTAACTAAACAAGAAAACGATGTGTCAAAAATATAACGAATTTCGCTTAATTGTTTGAGTTGCCCAAAAAGTTTCGCTGTAACAACTTGTATATCAATAAAGTAATATCAAAAAGTTTCGCTCTTTTTTTTGATTTTCGACTTGGTTGAGCGAACATTTGCCTCTGTTATGAGTAAAATTGTGGCAATTTCTGCGTTCGAAAAACCAAATTCGGTGAGCAAAAATATCAATTGTTCTTTTTCACTGAGATTTTCATAATCTATGGAATCTTTTTCTACGGGGAAAATGGACGATAATTCGTTAATAAGCGCGACTTTCAAAGAAAAAATGGCTTTGTCCATATCTTCCTGAAGTTCTAAACTGTAATTTCTTTGTAAAACAGTATTGCTTATTTGAACAAAACTGGGGAAAAGATTAATGGCTTTTTTCTGTAGAACATTTATTTTGGCGATGTGTTCTTTTTCTTCCTGAATAAGTAGGTTCTTTTGTTTTTGAATTTGTCTGTGCTGATATGTAACAATGATAGTAATAATGAAAACAAGAACTGTGATGGCAAAGAAAGCAACGAATAATTTTTTTTCTTGCCTGGCTTTCATCAGCTCATATTCTTTACGCGACATGTCGTATTTTTTTTCCAATTCAAGAATACGTTGCTGACTGTTATCGTAGATATTGCTTCGTAAGCTGAAATATGCCTTGCGCAAATACTCATTGCCTATGTCGCTCATTTCGGCCTGATCGTATGCATCCGACATGCCTATAAAATAAAAATGGTTATTGGGATTGTTTTCTCTTAGCGAAAGTTCCAATTGTTTCGCATAGCGAATGGCACTGTCGGGAATCCCTGCCCTGCAGTAATTTTTAATTAGTGAGAAATAATGTGTTGCGCTGTCTTCGGGAGTTTTTGGGACATTGTTCAGAGCGAAGTCCAGCTTATTATACTCAATAGCTGCCGAATAGTTTTTAATAGCAGTGTAATAACCACTGTAGACATTGTAAATGTACGATAGGGCTTTATCGGATATTTTTTCGGGATAATCTATGTTATTCAGCATGTTTAGAGCGGCATCGTGTTCACCGATGGATATGAGATACCATACCTGATTTACTTTGGCGGAAATATATCGGTCGGTGTTACCTATGGCTTTAAAAGTGGAGGCAGCCTTTTCGTAGTAGTCATTTGAAATATCGTAATTTCCTCTGGAATAATGTAAGCTGCCCATAAAAACACAGATTCGGCCGTAAAGCAAAGAATCGTTCAATTTCTTCTCCAAAAACACGTTTTCGGCCGTTTTGATCGAGAAAAACATCAGAGAATCGTTGGTATGAATCTGAGAAAGCACAATGGCGTGGTAAAACAGACTCCGGCTGTAATTGTACGCGTCAGGTTTGTTTTTATACCATTTCACCGCAATAGAAATAACAGAATCGTTTTCAAATACGTAATACGATTTGTCCCTGGCAATGGTTTGCAACAAATAATAATATGCCCTGTTTTTGTAATTCAGGCTTTTAAAGTTAATGCTTTCAAGGCTGTCAAGGATAGCTTGAGGGCCTTCGTCAATTTCGATGTCGCTTTTTTCCCACAAGATATCGTCCCATTCTTGCATACGGGCTCGTAAATCCGACTGCTTTTCGCTTTGGCAGGAACTCAGCACGCAACAAGTTATAAGCAGGCAAAGGAAAATGAGTTTGTGCGATATTTTCATAGTATTGACTTGTACCTGGTTTATGTCATTTTCCATCCCTGAGCGATGATATCAAATTCTGCGTTGTCGCGTGTAATAAGTTTACGGCCATCTTGTTCGTGACATATGTAACCAATAATCCTCACATCCGACCAGTTTTCTATTGTTTCGTGCAACTCCAGGGGCACAGTAAATAAAAGCTCATAGTCTTCGCCGCCGTGCAAAGCTGCAGTACTCAGGTTCATATTCATTTCTTCGGCCAGGGAGGCTGTTTGGTAATCTATGGGTAATTTGTCTTCGAAAATGCGACAACCACAGTTTGATTGTTTGCAAATATGCAGTAAATCGGACGAGAGACCGTCCGAAACATCAATCATGGCGGTGGGGCGGATTTTTTTCTGAGCCAGTTTCTCGATGATGTCCTTACGGGCTTCCGGACGCAGTTGTCGTTGCAAAAGGTACTCTTTACCGGCAAAATCGGGTTGAAAATCTTGTTGACCCTCGTAGACCAATTTTTCGCGTTCCAACAGTTGCAGCCCCATATAGGCTGCTCCCAAATTGCCAGAAACACAGATCAGGTCGTTCACCTTAGCTCCGCTACGCAACACGGCCTGACCTTTAGCAACCTCTCCGGTACAGGTCAGGCAAAGACACAGTCCCGTGAGCGATGCCGAGGTGTCGCCACCAATTAAATCGACACCATATCCTTTGCAGGCTATTTTAATACCGCTATAGAGTTCTTCCATGTCTTCGACAGAGAAGCGTTTGGATATTCCTACAGAAACGGTCAGTTGAGAAGGGATACCATTCATGGCGCAAATATCGGAGAAGTTTACCACGGCAGCTTTATATCCCAGGTGTTTCAGAGGCACATAACTCAGGTCGAAATGGATGCCTTCGAGTAAAAGGTCGGTGCTGAGCAGTATATCCTTGTCTTCGCCATAATGCAGTACGGCAGCATCGTCGCCGGGTCCCAATACGGTTGTAGCTTGGTTTAGTGTGTTTCCTGCCGTCAGGTGTTCAATGAGTCCAAATTCTCCGAGCTTGGCTATTTCGGTGCGTTCCCTTTCGACAGGTCTGGTAATGTCGTCCAATCCATCCATGTTTACAGGGTTTTAATCAGTTCTGTTATCAATGTGGTCATCAGGGGCTGAGCTTTTATTGCTGCTTCCTGAACTTCCTCGTGAGAAGCCTTTTCCGTGCTAGCCGACGAAGCGGAATTGGTAATGATTGAAAGCCCGAAAACATCCATGCCGGCGTGCCTGGCAACGATGACTTCGGGGACGGTGGACATTCCGCAGGCATCGGCTCCAAGCAGGTGTAGCATGCGGTACTCGGCCGGAGTTTCGAAACTTGGGCCTTGCCAGCCGGCGTACACTCCCTGCTTCAAGGGTATATTTAGTTTTTTGGCCACGACAGTGGCTCTTTCTATCAAAATTTTTGAATAGGGCTGCCCCATGTCAGGGAAACGGGTGCCCAGACGGGGATCGTTCTTTCCTCTTAAGGGGTGTTCAGGGAAAAGATTCAGGTGGTCGGTAATCACCATGATGTCCCCTACTTTAAAAGTGGGATTCAGGCCTCCGGCGGCATTCGATAGAAACAAGGTTTTAATGCCGAAAGCTTTCATCACGCGCAGGGGAAAACTGAGTTCTTTCATTGAATAACCTTCGTAATAATGAAAACGCCCCTGCATGGCCATAACGGCTTTTCCTCCCAACATGCCCAGTACCAGATTACCGCTGTGTCCTTCTACGGTGGAAACGGGAAAATTCGGTATATCTGCGTAGGGTATGCGTTGGGGAGACGCTATTTGATCAACCAGGTTCCCGAGCCCCGATCCCAGAATTATTCCTATGGAAGGTCTTAACTTCGTGTTGGCTTCAAGCCATTGCAGCGTTTTTTGTATGGTTTCGTACATAATCGGTTATTAGTTTTTTAAAGACATTTTCCTGTCCATCGACAAAATGAATATCTATTTCTATGTAATATATATAAGGTGTCAATGCTTCAAAGAGCGGATTGTTTTTTAAATGCATATGGTCCTTTTGGGTAGTAATAATGCATTTGTTTCCGTTTTCAAGGCGTTCAAAAGCGCTGTAAATTTTTTCAAGATCGGAGGCTTTGTATTCGTGATGATCGGGAAAAATCAGAGCGGGAGCCTCCGGAAAGGATTGCCTTACCCATCCTATAAAACTGTTAGGCGAAGCTATACCGCAAAAGCACATCAGTTTACAGTCTTTTTGTTTGAGTTCCGCCAGACTGCTTTGGGCAGAGTAGGCCCCTTTATCGGGAAAGCCTGCCCGGAGTTTTCCATAGCGGATACCCGAAAAGAACAGGTTCTGTCCCTTTTTAAGTGCTAACCTTGAGGCAATTTGTTTTCTTCTTTCTGCCGAAATATCGGGCGGGCATTTACTGCAGATAACAATATCGGCTCTCGACAAGGCCTGGGGAGTTTCTCTCAAATTACCGGCGGGCAACGGAAAATCGTCATACACAGGCCGCCCGTAGTCTGTCAGCACAATAGAAAGTCCTGCTTTCAACCTTCGGTGCTGAAAGGCGTCGTCGAGCAATACTACTTGGATTTCGGGTCTTGCCTTGAGCAACAACTGCATGCCTTTTACCCTGTTTTCGTGAACCGCCACTGTGATTTCGGGGAATTTACTTGCCATTTGCAGCGCTTCGTCTCCGATATCCTCTACTCTGCTGTCCTTGCTTGCCAGTACAAAACCTTTGGTTTTTCGTTTGTATCCTCTGCTCAGTACTGCCAGCTTGTATTGTTTTTGCAACAGCTTAGTCAAATATTCGGTATGAGGTGTTTTACCGGTGCCGCCCACGCTGATGTTGCCTACGCAGATGGTGGGGATTTCGAATGCGCTGGTTTTGCAAATACCCCTATCGTAGAGTAAATTCCGAAAACGCACTATCACTCCAAAAATCGGGGATAATGGCAACAAAAGTGGTCGTGCCGGGCATTTTGAAGGCATAGACGATTTTATTGGATAATCAGGTTATAGGGCATCCTTGCCAAAATACCCGGTTCTAATTTTGTTTCTGTCAATTCCTGCAAGCCGGGGAAATATTCCGATAAGTAATTTTTTATTATCCGTGTGCTGACATTTTTATTCATGCTTTCCAGTACCCTGGTCATAAAGTCTTTCTTTTCCGGATAGGTAACTACCCTGTACTTCTCGAGTTCAGCTAATTCAACGGCTGCGTCAATAGCTTGATCAAGATAACCCAATTCATCTACCAGCTTTCTTTCTAAAGCCTGTTCTCCTGTCCAGACCCGGCCTTCACCAATCAAACGGATTTGGTGGTTTTCCATGCCGCGGCCTTGTGCGCAACGTTCAACAAAAAGATCGTACCCCCTTTCGACGCTGTTCTGCATCAATACTTTTTCGGCTGGAGTCATTTTTCTCGAAAAATCGCCAAAGTCGGCGTGTTGATTGGTTTTCACCATATCGAAATCCAGCCCGATCTTTTCGGTGAGTTCGCGAACATTGAAAAATAGGCCGAAAATACCAATGGAGCCTGTAAGGGTGGTAGGAGCGGCAATTATTTTGTCGGCGTTGCACGAGATGTAATAACCGCCCGAAGCAGCATAGTCGCCCATGGAAACGACCAGGGGTTTTTCTTTTTTCAACTCGCCGAGGGCATACCAGATTTGTTCGGAAGCAAAAGCGCTGCCACCGGGAGAGTTCACCCGCAACACTACTGCTTTGACACTTTCGTTTTCGCGAAGTTTGTCAATTTCGCGAACCAGTTTTTTGCTGCTGATGCCGTCGGGAGCTTCAGTGCTTATTCCGCCCTGAGCGTAGAGTACAGCAACTTTTTCTTTGATAAATTCGGTTTGTTTTTCCGGAATTTTATTTAAAGCTCTGACGGAGATCATTTTGAGGTCTTTAACTTTGACGGAATCGAGTTTATCGGCAAAAAATTGCATCATCTCCAGGGGATAAAACAAATCGTCAATCAGACCATTTTCAACTGTTTCCTTGGTTGGTTGCAGCGACATAAAACGATCGGCCAGTTGGTTTAGTTTATCAACGGATATGTTGCGATCTGCGGAAATTTCCTGCAGCATATTGTTCCACATTCCGCTGAGGTAAGACAAGGTCTGTTCTCGGTTTTCCTTGCTCATTTCCTTATTAATAAGGGGCTCGACGGCCGACTTATATGTGCCTACCTTGAAGATTTCGGGTTCTATGCCGATTTTGTCAAGCATTTCGGTCAAAAATACGGGAGTAGCACTCATGCCCGCAAAATGAAGAATACCATTAGGATCTAAGAAGAGGGAATCGGCTACGCTGCAGATATAATACTCTTTCTGATCAAAGAGCTCGTTGGCATAGGCATAGATAAATTTGCCGCTTTCTTTGAATTCACTCAAGGCCTTTCTGATTTCCTGCGCACTGGCTATACCGCATTGAAGGCTGCTGCTTTCGATATATATGCCGCTGATGTTCTCGTTGTTTTTAGCCTTTTTGATGGCCGCAAGTATTTCGTCCAGCCCAATCTTGGCTGCCTGATCCATTCCAAAAAGTTCATTGGCGACTTCGCTAAAGGGGTCTTCCTGGGCGTAATCGCTCAGGACTCCTTTGAGTTCGATTTTAAGCAGGGTGTTGTTCTGCAACTTGGGCGTAGATTCTGTCGAAGAGGCAAGCCCCAACAACACCAGCAACCAGATCAGTGACAGCACCACAAGGGCAATGACAACTCCCAGAGCCGAAGCCAGGGAAAATTTTAAAAACTGTTTCATAGTGATACCATTAGCTTGTATTGTAAATAGCCGTTTCTGTCTAAGACGAGTCGTGTTTTTCGTCTCAAGACGAATAGTCACAAAAGTACTAAAATAACCCAGGGTTTAACAAACAAAAAAAGCGATTTATTTTAGCTTAGCCGGCATACTTTCGTTTTTCAAGCGTTTTTTTTAGACTTGAAAATCAGAGCAATGAAAAGGATTCAAAAAAAATATTGCAAAAACAAGCAGAATAATTTGGTGGGAAAGAATCGGTGTATTATCTTTGCACCCGCTTTTGATGGAGGATACCGTTGTGATGGTAGACAAAAATCAAAAACACATTTCGTTCTTTGACTGATTGAATATAGTAGTACAAGAGAGAGCGGGCATATATATGTCTGATTGTCAATGTAATAATTCTTGGATTGTACGAGTCCTGAGATAGACAGATTTTAGTTTTATATTTTTATATATACAACGGAGAGTTTGATCCTGGCTCAGGATGAACGCTAGCGATAGGCTTAACACATGCAAGTCGAGGGGCATCACGAGGTAGCAATACTTTGGTGGCGACCGGCGTACGGGTGCGTAACACGTATGCAACCTTCCTGTAAGTGTGGGATAGCCTCCTGAAAGGGAGATTAATACCTCATGATATGTATTTGCTGCATGGCATTTACATTAAACATTTATGGCTTACAGATGGGCATGCGTTCCATTAGGCAGTTGGTGTGGTAACGGCTCACCAAACCTACGATGGATAGGGGTTCTGAGAGGAAGGTCCCCCACACTGGAACTGAGACACGGTCCAGACTCCTACGGGAGGCAGCAGTGAGGAATATTGGTCAATGGGCGCGAGCCTGAACCAGCCACGTCGCGTGAAGGATGACGGCCTTATGGGTTGTAAACTTCTTTTACAGGGGAATAAAGTGAGTCACGTGTGATTTTTTGCATGTACCCTGTGAATAAGCATCGGCTAACTCCGTGCCAGCAGCCGCGGTAATACGGAGGATGCGAGCGTTATCCGGATTTATTGGGTTTAAAGGGTGCGTAGGCGGGATATTAAGTCAGCGGTGAAAGTTTTCGGCTCAACCTTAAAATTGCCGTTGAAACTGTTATTCTTGAGTGCAGTAGAGGTAGGCGGAATTCGTTGTGTAGCGGTGAAATGCGTAGATATAACGAGGAACTCCGATTGCGTAGGCAGCTTACTATATTGCTACTGACGCTGAGGCACGAAAGTGTGGGTATCAAACAGGATTAGATACCCTGGTAGTCCACACAGTAAACGATGAATACTAGCTGTTTGCGATATATTGTAAGCGGCCGAGCGAAAGCATTAAGTATTCCACCTGGGGAGTACGTCGGCAACGATGAAACTCAAAGGAATTGACGGGGGCCCGCACAAGCGGAGGAACATGTGGTTTAATTCGATGATACGCGAGGAACCTTACCCGGGCTTGAAATGCAGATGATCGAAGTGGAGACACTTTTTCCAGCGATGGCGTCTGTGTAGGTGCTGCATGGTTGTCGTCAGCTCGTGCCGTGAGGTGTCGGCTTAAGTGCCATAACGAGCGCAACCCTCATTACTAGTTACCATCAGGTCTAGCTGGGGACTCTAGTGAGACTGCCGGCGTAAGCTGTGAGGAAGGTGGGGATGACGTCAAATCAGCACGGCCCTTATGTCCGGGGCGACACACGTGTTACAATGGGGAGTACAGCGGGAAGCTACCTGGCGACAGGATGCCAATCTTTTAAAACTCTTCTCAGTTCGGATCGGAGTCTGCAACTCGACTTCGTGAAGCTGGATTCGCTAGTAATCGCGCATCAGCCACGGCGCGGTGAATACGTTCCCGGGCCTTGTACACACCGCCCGTCAAGCCATGGAAGTTGGTGGTGCCTGAAGTACGTGACCGCGAGGAGCGTCCTAGGGCAAAACTGATGACTGGGGCTAAGTCGTAACAAGGTAGCCGTACCGGAAGGTGCGGCTGGAACACCTCCTTTCTGGAGGGGCTTGTACTTGGGCACTGTTTATAGGTGTTCATATGGGGGTTATTATGAGGTCGGATTTTGCCGGCTTTCTCTTTACTGCTATTTTTTTTGTGATAAACTGGAGACGATGGTTCGTCCGGGTGCTGATTTTAGTTGGTTTTTCTTCTCTTTTGAGTAGATTTTTCCTTCTGTTCATAATCACCTTACGTTTCCCGGGTTTTGCCAGAGTGTCGAACCTAGTCCTATAGCTCAGTTGGTTAGAGCGCTACACTGATAATGTAGAGGTCGGCAGTTCAACTCTGCCTGGGACTACCAGCTTTTCTTGATTTTGTAATGGTTGCTTTTTGAGTAATTTTTGCTTAATCTTGATGGTTTTATGGGGGATTAGCTCAGCTGGCTAGAGCACCTGCCCTGCAAGCAGGGGGTCATCGGTTCGATTCCGATATTCTCCACTTTTTTATTGGGAGGTTTTGTGAAACGCTTTCCATCCTTCTTTTTCAGGTAGGCTTCACGATGTTCGTTTGTGGCATTAGTGTTACGGTTTTAACACGTGTGTAGTTTTATCTTGCGGGAGGTATACGATCTTTGACATATTGAAGTTAACGAGTAAAGAAATAAGAGAATAAGTCTTTTACTCATTGTTATTGTAACAGGGGCGTGAGTTTTTGTTATTTTATGATGGGTATAAGCAAGAAAGTAAGCAAGGGCGCATGGCGGATGCCTTGGCTCTCAGAGGCGATGAAGGACGTGATAAGCTGCGATAAGCTGCGGTGATTGGCAAATACGATTTGATCCGCAGATTTCCGAATGGGGCAACCCGCCGGACTGACGGTCCGGCACACCTGTAAGGGTGGGCTAACGTGGGGAACTGAAACATCTTAGTACCCATAGGAGAAGAAAATAATAATGATTCCCTTAGTAGTGGCGATCGAACGGGGAGCAGCCCAAACCGTTATTGTTTTGGCAATAGCGGGGTTATAGGAGTATATCTAAGCTATAGTTTAGTCAACTGGAAGTGTCTGGAAAGTCACACCATAGACAGTGATAGTCTGGTACAGGTACGCTTGAGCTATAGTGATATACCACCTGAGTAGCGCGGGACACGTGGAATCTTGCGTGAATTTGCGGGGACCATCCCGTAAGGCTAAATACTTCTGAGAGACCGATAGTGTACTAGTACTGTGAAGGAAAGGTGCAAAGGACCTCGAACAGAGGAGTGAAATAGTTCCTGAAACCATGCGCTTACAAGCGGTCGGAGCCCTTTTTGTGGGGTGACGGCGTGCCTTTTGCATAATGAACCTACGAGTTACTGTTGTCGGCCAGGTTAAGGTGTTCAGCACCGTATCCGAAGCGAAGGCGAGTCTTAATAGGGCGTTTGAGTCGGCGGCAGTAGACGCGAAACCAAGTGATCTACCCATGGTCAGGCTGAAGTTTGGGTAACGCCAACTGGAGGGCCGAACCGCAAAACGTTGAAAAGTTTTCGGATGAATTGTGGGTAGGGGTGAAAGGCTAATCAAACTTGGAGATAGCTCGTACTCCCCGAAATGCATTTAGGTGCAGCCTTGGGAGTTTCTTATGAGAGGTAGAGCGACTGATTGGATGCGAGGGCTTCACCGCCTATCAAGTCTTGATAAACTCCGAATGCTCATAAGTTATCCTGGGAGTGAGGGCATGGGTGCTAAGGTCCGTGTCCGAGAGGGAAAGAACCCAGACCATCAGCTAAGGTCCCCAAATGATACCTAAGTTATATGAACGAAGTCAGATTGCACAGACAGCTAGGATGTTGGCTTGGAAGCAGCCATTCATTTAAAGAGTGCGTAACAGCTCACTAGTCGAGGAGTTTGGCATGGATAATAACCGGGTATAAGGTATCTACCGAAGCTATGGATTATATGGTAGGGGAGCATTCCATTGTCGTTGAATGTGAAGCGTGAGCTTTGCTGGAGATTATGGAAACGCAAATGTAGGTATAAGTAACGATAAAGGGGGTGAGAAACCTCCTCGCCGAAAGACTCAGGATTCCTGATCAACGTTAATCGGATCAGGGTTAGTCGGGCACTAAGGATAAGCCGAAGGGCGATTCCGATGTCAGAATCGGTTAATATTCCGATACTGGCTTTATGAGTGACGTGGAGACGGAGAAGTGACAGTGTCGCCAACTGACGGAATAGTTGGTTAAAGGGTGTAGACGTTGATTGTGGCAGGCAAATCCGCCGCGAGAGTTGAACCTGATAGTACCGAGAGCCCTTGTGGCGATCGGATAGTACATGTAAACAGGCTTCCAAGAAAATCCGCTAAACATATCATAGAGTCACCCGTACCTCAAACCGACACAGGTAGTTGGGTAGAGTATACTAAGGCGCTCGAGTGAATCACGGTTAAGGAACTAGGCAAATTTGTCCTGTAACTTTGGGAGAAAGGACGCCACAGCGATGTGGTCGCAGAGAATTGGTCCAGGCGACTGTTTAGCAAAAACACAGGGCTATGCTAAATCGAAAGATGCTGTATATGGCCTGACACCTGCCCGGTGCCGGAAGGTTAAGAGGAGATGTTATCGTGAGAGAAGCATTGAATTGAAGCCCCGGTAAACGGCGGCCGTAACTATAACGGTCCTAAGGTAGCGAAATTCCTTGTCGGGTAAGTTCCGACCTGCACGAATGGTGTAACGATCTGGACGCTGTCTCAACCGTGATCTCGGTGAAATTGTAGTATCGGTGAAGATGCCGATTACCCGTAACGGGACGGAAAGACCCCGTGAACCTTTACTGCAGCTTAACATTGAGTTTGGGTATCAGATGTGTAGGATAGGCCGGAGACTGTGAATCAGGTACGCTAGTATTTGTGGAGTCATCCTTGAAATACGGTCCTTTTGTTATTTGAATTCTAACCCGCGTTATTTTGTGGGGACACTGTTTGGTGGGTAGTTTGACTGGGGTGGTCGCCTCCAAAAGAGTAACGGAGGCTCCTAAAGGTGCGTTCAGGCCGATTGGTAACCGGTCGTAGAGTGTAATGGCATAAACGCGCTTGACTGAGAGACCTACAAGTCGATCAGGTGGGAAACCAGAGCATAGTGATCCGGTGGTTCCGCATGGAAGGGCCATCGCTCAAAGGATAAAAGGTACTCCGGGGATAACAGGCTGATCATTCCCAAGAGCTCATATCGACGGAATGGTTTGGCACCTCGATGTCGGCTCGTCACATCCTGGGGCTGGAGAAGGTCCCAAGGGTTGGGCTGTTCGCCCATTAAAGTGGCACGCGAGCTGGGTTCAGAACGTCGTGAGACAGTTCGGTCCCTATCTGTTATGGGCGTAGGAAATTTGAGGAGATCTGACACTAGTACGAGAGGACCGTGTTGGACGAACCGCTGGTGTATCGGTTGTTTCGCCAGGAGCACTGCCGAGTAGCTACGTTCGGACGGGATAAGCGCTGAAAGCATCTAAGCGCGAAGCCTACTTCAAGATGAGATTTCCCTTAAGGGTTGTGGTAGACTACCACGTTGATAGGCTGCAGGTGTACAGGTGGTAACATCAAAGCCGAGCAGTACTAATTGCCCGTGACTTTTTTGCTGAGATGGACTTTTTTTATTTCTTTTCTTGTTTCTTCGATATGTCAAGCTTTATTATCCGGTTTAATCCGGCCGCCTTTATTTGGGAGAGTGTTTCCCGAGAAGCTGAAACTAAAGCAAGGCGAACTTTTTTAGGTGACTATAGCATTGGGGTTCCACCTCTTCCCATTCCGAACAGAGAAGTTAAGTCCAATAACGCCGATGGTACTGCGCAAGCGGGAGAGTAGGTAGTCGCCCTTTTTAGCGAAGCCTCATCAACGAATACGTTGGTGGGGCTTTGTGTTTTTTACCTTTCGCTATTTTTTTTGAACAGCATTTGTCGTTGAAGGATTTTTCATCACTTCCTGTTGTTTGATTTTCAACAGAACGTACTGCAGGAAAGCCCTACCCGAAGCCGATATATAGACACGGCGCGCTTCGGGCGCCGGGGATATCGGGAGGCTGAGCGGGTAGGGCTTTCCGGGCGCCAGGCTGCCAAATCAAAGAGCCTGCCCCAAAGGAGCAGGCTCTTAATCGAAAGGTATGGCGTAAATCAGAATCAGCCTTCCTTGGGTTGCAAAAAATCTCGAGGGGCGATTTTATTCCAAAACCGTGATGTGAAAACAGGCCTGCTTAACTTCCTTAACTACGAGGCAACGACCTTCTTTCGACATTTCTGTCAACACTTCTGCCAGGGGGTGGCGCATCATATCGTGACGGCAAAAGCCTTCCGGTGCGGGTTTTTCGTGTTTAGGCAGGAATTCTTTGTACGAAATGTCAAAGGATGTTCCGTAGATATGAGAAGATTCGTTTTGGGTGGCGTTGATGTTGCGTTTGCCCAGACCCTGCTGGCTTTCGTTTGTTCGCAATGCTGAGCTTACCATTAAGTAATAAGCCGGCAGATTCATTTCTTTAAGTTTGCCGTGAAAACGCTCGCCAATCTCCTCCAGCAGATCGACAGCTTTAGGTACCAGATAAGGCTGTGAGTGTGTCAGGTTTTTCAACCGGTAGCTGTTGGCCTTTTCGTCTAAAGCTTTGAGTTTGCGACGCCTCACAAGTCCGGGCAGTTCTTTCTCCATCTCCGCATTGCTCGCAAAGGGCTTGATGCCCATCCGTTTTCCACTCTCAAGATGCAGGTCGTTGTTATCCTTGAGCTTCCCCACCTTCCAATGTCTGGTAGAAATCACCTTACAATCAGGACATTGTCCCAGTTTGTAAAAGGTGGTCGCCTTGGATAACTTGGTCTCTTTCCGGTCGGAATCGCCTAAAGAACGTGCCAAAGCTATCATAACAAGACAAGTACAAAAACCGATAACAAAAAAATAGAGACCGAAAAGGGGTTTAGAACGGCGCATGGTTGTAGAGTTCTTAGTTCAGTATTTTTTCCGCCTTATCGAGAGCTTTATTGATGTGGTCAAAGATAAATTCTTTACCGATGTAGTCGGCAAGACCGGAGCGGTCAAGTACGTCGTAGACTTTTTTGTTCACGCCGCTCAGAATAATTTGTATGTGATGCTTTCTGGAGTTCTCACACAAACTGTGTAAATTTTTTAAACCGGTGGAATCGATAAAGGGAACTTTGCGCATCCTAATGATACGTACTTTTGCCTGGTGTTTTTTAACTTCAGAGCTGATCTCGCCAAAGGTGTTAGCCACACCAAAAAAGAAGGGCCCGTCAATTTCGTAAATTTCAATATCGTCGCTGATCTTTTCCAATATGGCGATGGCTTCGGGGTCTTCGGTTCTTTCGATTTCGTTTTCAATTACCTTGATGCTTGAAGTTTCCATCACCCGCTTGATAAACAATACGCAGGCCAGTAATAATCCCAGTGAAATGGCTATAGTAAGATCGAAAATTACCGTTAAAAAGAAGGTTAACAACAATACCAGCACATCGCTTTTGGGGTTTTTAAGCAGAGATTTAAAAGAGCGCCATTCGCTCATATTATAAGCCACTACCACCAAAATCCCGGCCAGGCAGGCAAATGGAATATTCGCAGCCAGAGGCATCAAAAACAGATATACCAGAAGCAAAAAGATGGCGTGTACAATGCCGGCCACCGGAGTGCGGCCTCCGTTGTTAATGTTGGCCATGGTTCTGGCAATGGCTCCTGTGGCTGGAATGCCGCCAAAAAAAGAGGACGTGATATTTGCCAGGCCCTGAGCGATCAACTCGGTATTGGAATGGTGTTTTTTACCGGTAACACCGTCCGCCACCATGGCAGATAGCAGGCTTTCGATGGCACCCAACATGGCTATGGTAAATGCCGGCCCCAGCAATAACCGGATGGATTGCAGGGTAATGGGCGGCGTGCTGGGTTTGGGTAGCGGAGCGCCACCGCTCAGTTCAGGATAAACATTTCCGATGGTGTCGATTTCGACTCCGTATTTTTTAAGTACAACAACCAGCAAGGTCGAAACAATGATAGCTACCAGTGATCCCGGAATGACTTTACTGACTTTTTTCCAAAGAAAGATCAGAACGACGGTAAATACAGCAATACCGGTAGCCCAGGGATCGATTGTTCCAAGGTGTTTGGCGTAACAGATCCATTTTTCGATAAAGTCGGAGGGCACAGATAAAGCTGAGCCATCCAAAGCTTTCAAACCCAAAAAATCTTTAATCTGGGTTGAAAAAATAACGAGGGCTATTCCGCTGGTAAAACCCACTATGATGGGATAAGGCATGAACTTGATGGCGTCTCCCAATCTGAGCAGCCCCATCAATACCAGCAAAACTCCGGCGATGGCAGTAGCTATAATCAATCCTGTAAGCCCGAATTGAGCAACTATTCCGGCAACAATTACAATAAAAGCACCGGTAGGACCGCCAATCTGCACATGGGAACCACCAAACAAAGAGATAACCAGTCCCCCAATAATGGCAGTAATAAGGCCTTGTTGCGGACTCACTCCGCTGGCAATACCAAAAGCGATGGCCAAAGGTATGGCAATCACTCCCACAATAACACCGGCCGTAAGGTCTTTTACAAACAAGGCCTTGGAGTATTGCTTGCTTTTAATCAGTTCGTAAAACTTAGGTACAAATACCTTATTGAGTTTAAATTTATTTATAGTATTCATTCTTTTTCCATCCACCCCGGCCAAAAATTGTGCGAAGATAGCCATTTAGACGAAATTTTGCCGTAATTTTGTGGCCTAAATTTCTCATTTTAAGAATATGCCATTAAATCTGCCTCCTCAATTACCCGCTATAGATATTTTGAAAAAGGAAAATATCTTCGTAATGGACGAAAACCGAGCATCTACCCAGGATATTCGTCCACTCAGGATAGTGGTGCTTAATTTAATGCCTATAAAAATCACAACCGAAACCGACTTGATTCGTCTGCTTTCCAATTCTCCTTTGCAGTTGGAAATGAAGTTAATGAAAATAAAAAGTCATACGCCAAAAAACACTCCGGTGGAGCATATGAAGGCTTTTTACGAAACCTTTGAGCGACTGCGCAGCGAAAAATTTGACGGGATGATTATTACCGGAGCCCCGGTTGAGCATCTTGATTATGAGGAGGTCACTTATTGGGAAGAGGTCAAAGAAATATTCGATTGGTCGCGTACTCACGTTACCTCGACTATGTATATCTGTTGGGCTGCGCAAGCCGGTTTGTACCATCAATACGGAATTCCCAAATACAATTTACCCGAAAAAAAATTCGGTATTTTCAAACATCGGGCTAATCAACCGGAATATCCCTTGTTCAGAGGTTTTGACGATGAATTTTACGTACCTCACAGCCGTTACACCGAAATTCGCCGTGAAGATATTTTAAACAAACCGGAATTGACTCTGTTGGCCGAATCCGAAGAAGCCGGAGTGTATATTGTTATGGGTCGCAACGGCAGGGAATTCTATCTAACCGGCCATTCGGAGTACGCGCCCGATACTTTGCACAAAGAATACCTCCGAGATCTGGAAAAAGGCCTGAAAATAGCTGTCCCCAGTAATTATTACACCGATGACGATCCCACCAAACAACCTCTGGTTCGTTGGAGAGGGCATGCCAACCTATTGTTTAGTAATTGGCTGAACTATTTTGTATATCAGGAAACTCCCTTTGATATCAGTCAGGTGCATTGATGACTGCCGGCAGGAAAGCACGAGATCTTTATTACTTCGGTCTGTAAAGCGATTCGGTCAGGATTTTGTCTGCATCCGTTTCCATCATCATGTCTAAAACGCTGAGCTTTTTGTGTCGCTGCATATAGGCTTCTACAATTTTCAGCCCTGTCCAGAGTACGGCTCTCGATGGTGATTCCCGGGTAAAATATACCGTAGCGGGTCCGTCTCCTATGTATTTACTCAAGACCAGGTGATCTCTGCTGTACAGATGCTCGTATTCCAATATGCGCTCCCACATTCTTTTCTCGTTGACGGCACACCAGTCTGCCTGTTCTTTGGTCCAGCCTGTTAGGTACTCAATTTCCGTTTTAGGAAAGAGCAATTTGAGAACAAACAGTATTTTGCCCTCGTAAATAATGAAATCCAGTAAACGGCTGTCGGCCATGATAGAGGCATTGGTAAATTCAGACCGTAGCCAGCCGTTCAGACAATCGGGAACCAGTTGTTCCGCTCTCATGCGTTGGCGTTGGTAATCGTAAAACAGACTTTGGTACAATACATAGTCACTGCCCAGATATTTGTCGAGACTGACCGAAAGGATGGACGGAGCCGAAACCACCGATTGACTAAAACCCGATAAATGGGTGGATACAGACGGCAGAGGCATGTCCGGAACAAAGTGACACAGCCTGTGAAAGGCCACTGAGAGTTGTTTTTGGTATATTTCGAGATCCGGGAACAAAGCCTGGCAATCGGTGTAGACTTTTTGCATGGTGGAGTCGAGGCGAAACAACTCGAGGAAGGAATCGGTACGGGCCTCACCTACGGAACCGAATTGCATGATTCGGTTAGAGAAAAGATCTCTAAAAACAGAGTCTTCGATGCGCCCGTCCTCGAAAAAGTCTTGCTCGTAACGTGTAAATACCAAAGGATGTTTGGGTTTCCCGAGCACGCGATAGCGCGCTTCGCTGCTGCAGGCACTCAAGAACAAGAGAGTAGCAACAAAGAGCAAGACTTTTTGCCAGCTCATTTTACCGAAGTTGATTTTACATTACTCAAAAGAGTATTCGTTTTGTCCTTTTTAGGTTTTTCGTTTGTTTCATAATAAACGGGAGGACGACGAAATGCCCTGATTATGAGCCAGATGCCGGCAATCACAAAGGGGATACTCAGGAGTTGCCCCATATTCAACAGCATGCCCTCTTCGAAGGCTTCCTGATTTTCTTTGACAAATTCAATCAAAAACCGGGACAGGAATACTCCAATCAAAAATACGCCGAACAAAAAACCCTCCCGGTGTTTGAGTTTTGTTTTCCAATAAAGGTTGTATAAAACAACAAAACAGAGTAGGTAGCAAAGAGCTTCGTAAATCTGGGTGGGGTGAGAGGGCTCCGAAAAAACCGGATCGGCTCCGCGACGCACCTGGTACCAGTTGGTTATAAAGCGGAAGCCCCAGGGCAAATCGGTGGGATGACCGTAAATTTCGTGATTTGCCAGATTCCCCAGTCTTATGAGGGCGCCTGCCAAAGCCACCGATACTACAATACGGTCGAAAGTCCAGTTGAGACTGCGCTTAGTGACTCTTTTGCTGTAGAGCCAAACCGCCAGAATGATACCAATCGCACCGCCGTGGCTGGCCAGCCCGCCTTCCCAAATCTTAATGATTTCCCAGGGATGTTGCGAATAATAGTCCCAGGCGTAAAAGAAAACATGCCCCAGGCGAGCACCCACGGCAGCGGCAATAATAATGTAAATAAAGAGTTTATCTACCCATTTATCGGGCACTTTCTCGGCTTTGAACATTTTGGAGGTTATCACCAACCCAAAATAAAAGCCCAAAGCAAACAATAAACCATACCAGCGCACCTCCTTACCAAACAAATTGAAAAGTTGAGGCGGAAAAGTCCAGGTAACAGCATCCAAAACTCCCATTTTTCTTTTTTTTTGAGTGCTCAAAGATAGCGTTTAGCGAGAGCAATAGCAAAATAAATTTTGCTATTGCCGAGCGTAGCTATCTTCCCGGGCGCAGCCCGAAAAGTAGCGTTTAGCGTCGAGGGCGCAGCCTGAAAAGTAGCGTTTAGCGTCGAGGGCGCAGCCTGAAAAGTAGCGTTTAACGTCGAGGGCGCAGCCCGAAAAGTAGCGTTTAACGTCGAGGGCGCAGCCCGAAAAGTAGCGTTTAGCGTCGAGGGCGCAGCCCGAAATTAAATCAACATCACTAAATTCCAGATTAAATCGAAGAGTTTAAAATGATAGAAATGTGTTAACATGCCCCCCTATAAGAGTTATTAAAGACAACGCTCTTTATTGTTGTTTAATAAAACAGTATTATTTTTGCGATAATTTTTTAGGAAGCCCCACTATCTTTGGTCTATAAAAACCATAAAAGACACATATTATATTATGCTCAAACGATACAGTATTTTACTTACTCTGGCAACCATCCTTTTCACACATGTATCGGCTGGTTCCTTTGCAGATAGGAAGAATTCGGTTTTTCTTGAGGGCTCTCTGTTGTACAATTTAGAATTGTTCGGAATTAAAAAATTGAAGATAAATTCAATAATCTTTTTCTCCATATTACAAATATTATAACATCATCATGAAAAATAAAAACAAAATATCATACATCTATGTTTTCCTTGCCTGCTTACTGTTGGAACTGATTATTGTCCCCATTCGTGGTATCAATTTAGAGCTTTCCGGATTGATTGCTTTCGTGGCATATAGCTTATTCATTTATTTTTGTTGTAAATTTTTCAGGAAGCTCAATCCTCTCCTTATTTTAGGCTTTACATTTCTTGCCTGGTTTCTTTTGAATCTTCCTGTTCGATTGTTTTACTGGAAAGATGCGCTGATCACTTTGTGGGAATTGTTAATGCATGTTTTAGGGATGATTACAGGCTATTTACTATGGGTTAATAAAAGAATCTGGAAATTTGTTACACTCTTAGTTGCAACAATAGTATGTGTTGTGTATGCCGCGAATAATATCAAATGGCTTGATTATCTGTCGTTCGGCAAGGTAGATAGTGAAGGCGAACAAGTGTTGGAGGAGGATTTCTGTTTACGTGATTTGAATGGAAGTGAATTATCGCTTAATGATTTTAAAGATAAATACCTTGTATTGGACTTTTGGTCTTCATCCTGTGGTTTGTGCATTAAAAACTTTCCCGAAGTTCAGTCGTTTTCTGAAAAGTTTAGCAATAATCAGCGAGTTTCATTTTATTCTGTTTTCTGTGTATCCGCAAACAGATGCGAAACCCGGCAAACCGGATTCGATATTGTTCAAAAAAGAGGATTCAGTTTTCCCTTGTTGTTTTCGGAAGACGAAAGCTATAAAAAATTTGGCGTCAGTTGCTTTCCTACTGTCGTGATTTTTTCGCCAGACAATAAAATTATTTTTCGCGGCAGACTTGAGATTGCAATTAAATTTATAAACAAAAACATAAATAAATAAAATATGTATGTGTCATAATGTGATGAACACTATACATAGAAGCTTGACAGGAAAAGGACTGATTGGATCGTTGCTTTTTTTATAATTATGACAGCTTTTTTTATAAGGGGCGGAAAAGCAAAAAAATCCGACCAAGGACAGCATTGATTAAATTTTAGAACAAAGAAGCTGTCTCCCCACTTACGCAAAAGAGACAGCTTCTCAACCCAAAAATTAAACCTTCATCAAACTCAAAAATCCTCCACCTTATCTGTTGCCACCTTGTCCGGGAGCTGCACCCTGACGTTGCATGCGTCTTTGTGCTGCCTCTTCCAGTTGTTTGGCGTAGTCTTTTTGCTGCTGAGGTGTAAACACCTTGTTCAATTCAGCTGTCTTGGTCTTGGTTACTTCTTCTCTTTGTTTCATAAAGGCCTCGCGGTCAAATTCTTGACCACTGCTTCTCATCTCGGCCATACGGACGGAATCTTGTTGGGCATATTTAAGACAGATCTTAAATACGTCTTTTGCTTGTTGTTCAGTGAGTGAAAGGCTGCTTTTTAATTGCTCTACTTCTCTTTCGGCACGGGCGGTAGTGCTAAATTGACCGCGTTGACCGGTTCTTTGCTGTTGCTGAGCTGTAATTGTTCCGGCCACGAACAGCAAAGCCATCGTAATTACTAATGAAAACCTTTTCATAAAAATGAGGATTAAAAATAAATAAAGTGAATTCGCTAAACTGGGTATTAGAGACCATTTGATCGGAATCGTTTAATGCCCGGCAAGCAAATAATGATAAAATAACATCAATAAACACTTCTTAATTAAATCCCCTTTCTTTTTTGATTTGCTCGTAGGCTACATTCACTTCTTTGAGTTTTTCGGTAGCCTTTTTTTGTACGTCTTCGCCTAAATGTTCCAGCTTGTCGGGATGGTATTTGACAGCCATTCTTTTATAGGCTTTCTTAATTTCTTCAACACTGGCTTCAGGACTGATCTCAAGTATTTTATAGGCGCTGGTGGCGTCTTTAATAAACATAGCGCGTATCGACTCATAATCCATTACCGAAATGCCCAGCCAGGAGGCAATGCTTTGAATCAGCCGGATTTCTGCTTCTTGTAACCGGCCGTCGCTTTGACCCAATCCAAATAAATAATGTAAGAGTTGGAGGCGTGAGGCGTAATCCATGGCTTGTCTGATTTGTTGACAAACCGGTACCAGATCGTAGTCTTTCTTGATCAGTTCGCGAAATATCAAAATATATTGTTCGGCTTTTTCTTGTCCGAATTGTTGGCGGAAGAAATTTTTCACATACTGAAGTTCAGATTTTAATACTCGTTGATCGGATTTCATGATAGCAGCCGAAAGAACCAGTAAACTCAGTCCAAAATCACCTTCTCCGGTGCGGACTCCCTGAACTTGATCTTGTTGTTGGTAAGCATATTTACCGGAACTGACACTTTCAAATATCGAGCCGAAAATAAAACCGAGTATTCCCCCCAGGGGACCACCCAGAGCCCAGCCTAAGGCTCCTCCTATCCATTTTAATGCACCCATTTGTAAAGGAAAATAAGTATAAAATCAAACGACAAAGATACATAAATTCATTATTCCTTATCTTTGTAACATTTTCGAACAAAAAGCATCTATACTATGTCCGGTGCCTTGAATACTGATCTGTTGTTGATTGAAGCATGTCTAAAAGGAGATGCCAAAGCACAGAAGGAGTTGTATGAGCAATACGCACGAAAAATGATGCCCATATGTCTCCGGTATTCAAACGATTATGAGACAGCCAAAGACCTATTGCACGACGGATTTGTGCGGGTATTTACTTATTTGGGCGATTATAAGGGCGAGGGCTCATTCGAGGGCTGGATGCGAAGGATCTTTGTCAATACTGCATTGGAATATCTGAGAAAATTCAAGGATAAACCGCATTTGATGAACATTGAGGATGCTTATATGTTGGAAAGCAATGAACACTCTGTGTTGGAAAAGATGACAGAGGCTGAAATAATCGCTTGCATTCAGGAATTGCCGACCATGTACCGCAGCGTGTTCAACATGTTTGTTATAGAAGGTTATTCCCACAGAGAAATCGGAGAATTACTAAAGATTACGGAAAGTTCCTCCAGAGTTTACCTGACCAGAGCAAAACAACTAATGCAGTCGATGTTGATTAAGAGATATGGAAAAAATGAACGATACAGAATATAGGCGCTATTTTCAGCAACGTTTGTCGAATTACGAAAGCGACGAGGTGCCGGAATTTGATCAGCTTTTTTCCAAGGCTGATTTAGATCTTGTACCGGCAAAATCGGGCGGTTTCCGGTTATGGCCTGTTGTACTCAGCGTTGTATCTGCCGCCGCCGTTGTCGCTTTACTGCTGATACTATGGCCGGCGGGTAAAGACTCGGATTATTTCAGCTACAAAGAATACCGGGAGTCCTTTTCACTTCCCGATGTTTCTTCTATAGAGATCAAGAGTAACATTCAGGCTTACGACGAGCCGGTACTACTGGCGACTTCTGCTCTGCCGGATAATTCAGACAGGCATACAGTACGACGTTTCGAAACCATAGGTGTTCAGATTCCCGCGTCGCCCGTAAGCACCGGTTCCGAGGGTGTTTTATCTGAAACCACCGCTGATGGGCGACAAGCAGTTGATGCAGAAACACAGCAAGAACAGGCTTCGACCGGAAGTAACCAGGCGAGTGAAATGATCCATCAAAACACCTACGAACGAAGCGTTCAGGAGGCGCACAGGCTGGCGGCCGAAAATGCCCGACAGCGTAAGAGAATCTTCAGGCCTCGTTTGGGTGTCGCCATTAATCAAAATAACGGTTTGTTGGCTTCGGTCAGCCCCAACAGTTATCAATCGATGGCTGCCTCGTTTGCCAACGATTATCAGAACGCCTATTCTGTGTTGAATGCCGCCAGCCTCATGCGCAGCGGAGAAGTTGATCCCAATGCTTGGGAAAAACCGGGTAATCTAGACATGCCTGTGGTGGAGAAACCCAACTATCATTTCCCGCTCAATTTATCCCTCAGTGTTTCGCTGCCCTTGTCCTCCAGGCTGGAATTGCAGACAGGACTAAGTTATTCCTACTTATCGGCTACGACGGAGGGAGAGACAAATCTGTATAATTTTACCCTGTTTCAGGAACTTCATTATTTGGGAGTACCTTTGAGAATTGCCTACCGGATGATTGACAGCGATCGTTTTGGGATGTATGCCTCGCTGGGGGGTAGCGTAGAGAAAGGTTTGGTCGGCAAGCAAAAAAACACTGTTGTTACGGCCGATAACAGAAGAGATGTATGGACAGGGCAACAATCCGTACATGGCATACAACCCATAGCGAGTGCTCAGTTGGGCTTTGATTATGCTTTGAATCCCAAATTGCAGTTATATCTTGAACCGGGAGTTGTTTATTATTTCGATACAGACCAGCCTCTGAGTATACGTACTAAAACTCCCCTTTTCTTCAATTTAGGCCTGGGTCTGCGTTACCGTATCTGATTTTTCCCCTTTTTCTGTTTTGAGCGTAAAAAATATTGTGTACTTTTACGCCGTTTTTTATAATGCTCCGTTGTGTAATGGTAGCACTACAGATTCTGGATCTGTCTGTCTGGGTTCGAATCCTAGCGGAGCAACAAATTCACCATGAAGCCCATTCGATACCTGCTCTTTTGCCTGGTTTTGATTAGCTGGCAACTCAAGGCTCAAAAACAGGATACCATTTACATCTCTACCAGCCTTGGTACGATGAAGGCTGTTTTTTATGATGACGTACCCCGGCATAGGTCTATGTACACAGAACGTATTAAATACGAGGCTTTTGACGGCACACTTTTTTTTAGAGTGGTGCCGAATTTTATTATACAGGGGGGATCTCCCGATTCCCGCAATGCAGCTCCCGGAGAACGTGTAGGCCAGGGCAGTAATCAGTTTTTGCTTAAACCCGAATTTCGTCCAGCCCATTTTGCCCGTAAAGGTGCCATTGCAGCTCCAAGACAGCCGGACAGTATGAATCCCGAAAAGGAATCCGATTGCAGCCAATTTTTTATAGTTAAAGGCAGGGTGTATACCGGAGGTTACCTGGATAGCCTGGAAATGCAGCGTAACAATCCTCTAAAAAATGCCTGGTGGGCAGCTAATTACACGCCCCATAAGGCAGAAATGGACAGTCTCAGGAAAGCCGACCCCCGGCAATTCAATCAACGTCTTAGATCCTATCGTGCCGAAATGGATTCTGCTTTGCGCAGCAATCCCCAGGCACTTTTCTTTTCGGAAGAACAGCGCGCAATCCTCACTACGCTTGGAGGAGAACTCAGCCTGGATATGCAGTATACTTTTTTTGCCGAAGTTGTCGAAGGTCTGGAAGTCATAGATAAAATAGCAGCACTCAAAACAGATGCCTATGAACGCCCCCTTCAAGACGTAGTAATTCATTCTGTTCGCATTAAATAAAGCCGGTTTTATGATTACAACTATTGTAATAGTCCTGTTTTATCTTTTTGTACCGGCCATAGTGTTGCGTTTGTGTCATCTGTCCAAGATGGCCGATAAAATAGGAGCAGTGCTGATTTGCTATTTGATAGGTATGGTTTTTGGGGCTCTGGTCATTAACGATGAGCGTTATGCCATTCCCGATGCCATTTCCACCATAATGATACCTTTGGCTCTGCCCATGTTGATGTTCGAAGTTAATATTCGCGATTGGAGCAAAATGGCCGGTAAGGCCTTTCTTTCAATGTTGGCTGGAGTCTTCGGTCTGGTTATTGTGGTTGTACTCGGATATTTCCTGTTTAAGGAATCTGTACCGGAAGCGGCAAAAGTGAGCGGAATGCTGGCCGGAGTCTATACCGGAGGTACTCCCAATCTGGCTTCTATTAAAGCCGCTCTGGGAGTACCCGAAGATTTATATATTGCCGTTAATACGGTGGATATGCTTGTCAGTGCAGCATATTTGCTCTTTTTGCTTTCTTATGCCAAGCCTTTGCTGAGCAAAATACTTCCTCCGTATCAATCAAAACACGGAGTACAACAAATCGAAACCAACTCTTTACTGCAGGAAGAGCCAAAATTGGCCTTGATCCCCTGGCTCAAAAAAGTAAAAACCCGTCATATTTTAGCTGCTTTTGGAGTGACTTTGCTCTGTGCGGCCGGTGGTGCCGGTTTGGGATTATTGGTCAAGAATCCGGCTTACCAGATGGCCGTTATTATATTATCCATCACCACCCTGGGTATTATTGCGGCTAATTTAAAACCGGTGAAGAAGATTCAGGGAAGTTTTGACACCGGCATGTACCTGATTTTGATTTTCAGTGTTGCTGTAGCCAGTATGGCCGATTTTAAGGACATTTCATCGAAACTTTTGCCTCTGATCGGTTTACTGAGTTTCGTAATTTTTGGTTCTTTGTTATTGCATATGTTGACGTGCAAGTTGTTTCGTATTGATACCGACACAGCTATGGTGACATCGGTGGCATTGGTGTGCTCACCTCCCTTTGTGCCGGTGGTATGCGGAGCAATAAAAAACCGTGAAGTAATGATTTCCGGAATCACCGTGGGCGTAGTCGGCTATGCCCTAGGGAATTACCTGGGCATAGCCATCGCCTATTTTTTACAAGGTATCTGATTGTTTTAAGCGTCGATGTTGGCGTAGGTGGCGTTGGCTTCGATAAAGTTGCGACGGGGTCCTACGTCTTCGCCCATCAGCATCGAAAAGATGTGATCGGCGGCTGCGGCATTTTCTATAGTAACTTGTCTTAAAATACGATGCTCCGGATCCATCGTGGTGCTGGCCAACTGTTCCGCATTCATTTCACCCAAACCTTTGTAACGCTGCGTGTGAACGGCGCTTTCGTTGCCTCCGGCGTGTTGTTCGATAAAACGTTGGCGTTGCTTATCGTTCCAGCAGTATTCTTCTATTTTGCCTTTTTTGCAGAGATAGAGCGGGGGATTTGCAATGTACAGGAAGCCTTGCTCGATGAGCGGCTTCATGTAGCGGAAGAAGAAAGTCATTATCAGAGTGTCGATGTGACTGCCGTCCACATCGGCGTCGGTCATGATGATGATCTTGTGGTAGCGTAATTTGGAGATGTTCAATTCTTTGCTGTCGTCCTCGGTGCCGATACTTACGCCTAAAGCAGTATAAATATTGCGGATTTCCTCGCTCTCGAGCACCTTGTGGGGCATGGCTTTTTCCACATTGAGGATTTTACCGCGCAAAGGCAGGATCGCCTGAAATTCACGATTTCTTCCCTGTTTGGCTGTGCCGCCGGCTGAATCACCTTCAACTAAGAATATCTCGCATTTTTGGGGATCGCGACTGGAACAGTCGGCCAGTTTGCCTGGAAGGCCGCCTCCGGAGAGGGGTGTTTTGCGCTGAACCAGTTCTCTGGCTTTACGGGCGGCGTGGCGTGCAGTAGCAGCCAGAATCACCTTATCCACAATAATTCTGGCTTCTTTTGGATGTTCTTCGAGGTAATATCCAAGAGCCTCACTGACCGTTTGATCTACTATCCCGATTACATCGGTGTTCCCTAATTTTGTTTTGGTCTGGCCTTCGAATTGAGGTTCGGCCACCTTGACCGAAATTACCGCTGTCAGCCCTTCTCTAAAGTCGTCACCGGAAATTTCAATTTTTAGCTTTTCGAGCATTTTGGAATCTTCGGCGTATTTTTTCAGAGTGCGTGTAAGGCCACGGCGAAAACCGGTCAGATGTGTACCGCCTTCGATGGTATTGATATTGTTTACGTAGGAATGGACGTTTTCAGCGTAGGAATTGTTGTAGATCATAGCAATTTCCACGGGAGTGCCGTATTTGTCGGTTGTAATGTGAATCACCTCCTCGATAAGCGGTTCTCTCGATGTGTCTATAAAGCGGACAAACTCGCTCAAACCTTGCTCTGAGTAGAACAGTTCGTTCTTGTAGCTTCCGTCTTCGTTTTTTACCCGCTTGTCGGTCATAGTCAGAGAGATGCCAGCGTTCAGGTAAGCGAGTTCACGCATACGGTTGGCCAATATGTCGTATTTATATTCCAGCGTGGTGAATATCTCACTGTCGGGTTTGAATGTGATGGTAGTTCCGGTTCGATCGGTAGTTCCCGTTTCTTTGACCGGATAGAGAGGTTTGCCCTTATGGTATTCCTGTTCGTAAACTTTTCCATTACGGAAAATTTGAACAAAGAGGCGGTCGGAGAGTGCGTTAACGCAGGAAACACCTACTCCGTGGAGTCCACCCGAAACCTTATAAGATCCTTTGTCGAATTTTCCACCGGCGTGCAGCACTGTCAATACGACTTCCAGTGCCGAGCGACCTTCCTTTTCGTGCATATCTACCGGAATACCGCGACCATTGTCGGATACCGTGATTGAGCCGTCTTCATTTATCCACACCCTGATGTCTGAACAATAACCTGCCAGGGCTTCGTCGATACAATTGTCTACAACTTCGTATACCAGGTGATGCAGTCCTTTTTCGTCGGTATCGCCTATATACATTGCGGGACGTTTGCGAACAGCCTCCAGACCTTCGAGAACCTGGATATTTTTCGCTGAATAGCTTTGTTCGTTGTTTACAATTTCTTCTTCAGCCATAAGTATTTATATTAAGTCAACCGGCCGCGAAAAGCGACCGCAAAAAACGAACAAATGTAGCGAAAATCCCAAAAACCACCAAGAAACGGATTGTGTTTTTTAATGCTATTAGTGAAGAAAATACCGGTAAAATTTGGATTTTTATGAACCTTGGCTTATCTTTGCACCCACAAAATCGCGGAGTGGAGCAGTGGCAGCTCGTTGGGCTCATAACCCAAAGGTCGCAGGTTCGAGTCCTGTCTCCGCAACTAAGTTAGAGGGGCTGTTTGAAAACAGCCCTTTTTTTCGGACATTTACCTCGGACATTTGCCCCTATTAAATTCCTAAACAATTTCGCTCATGGCCAAAGCTAAAACCATCTTTTTATGCAGCAATTGCGGTTCCGATTTCCCGAAATGGATGGGGAAATGTCCTGTTTGCGGGGAGTGGGGAAGTATTAATGAAGAAATAATTCATCGCGACGCGACATCAAAACAACTGACTTCTCAGTTTAAGGCTGAAAAATCCCAACCTCAACTTTTGACCGAAGTTGAATCCAATCAAGAAGCGCGTATAAGTACCGGAGGCCCGGAGCTGGACCGGGTACTGGGCGGAGGCCTGGTTCAGGGGTCTGTTGTCTTGTTGGGGGGAGAACCCGGCATCGGCAAATCAACTCTGGTACTCCAAACAGCCATCAAGATGACACATAAACGTGTTTTGTATGTGTCGGGCGAAGAAAGTTTGCAGCAGATCAAGATGCGGGCTGAACGGATTAAAGGCGATAATCCCCGGGCTTATTTTCTTGCAGAAACCTCTCTCGAAAATATTTTTGAGCAGATCAGCCGGCTTAAACCAGAATTACTGATTATTGATTCCATTCAGACCTTAAGCACCGAAGTGGCCGATTCTTCACCCGGCAGCGTTACCCAGGTGAGGGAATGTGCAACAGCGTTGCTTAAAGTTGCCAAGACTTTGGGCATGCCGATCGTTTTGATCGGTCATATCAACAAAGAAGGCAGCTTGGCAGGGCCCAAAGTGTTGGAACATATAGTGGATACCGTTTTGCTTTTCGAAGGCGATACTCACCATTTTTACCGTATTTTACGCTCAGTCAAAAACCGCTTTGGTAGCATTGCCGAGATCGGTATGTACGAAATGCGCAGCGATGGTTTGCGGGAAGTCACCAATCCATCCGAACTTTTATTATCACAGCATCAGGATGGTTTGAGCGGGGTGGCTATTGCTGCTGCCATCGAGGGCATCCGCCCTTTCCTGATTGAAACTCAGGCCTTGGTGAGTACGGCGGCTTACGGCACTCCGCAACGTTCCACTACCGGTTTCGATCTTAGGCGGCTCAATATGTTGTTGGCCGTACTCGAAAAAAGAGCCGGTTTTAAAATCGCTCAAAAGGATGTCTTTCTTAATATTGCAGGGGGCATTAGAGTGAACGATCCGGCCATTGATTTGTCTGTGATTGCTGCCATATTATCGTCCAATTTGAACCTTTCCATCGGGAATAAAGTGTGTTTGGCCGGCGAGGTGGGCCTGGCCGGCGAGATCAGGCCGATCAACCGCTTGGAGCAGCGCATCGTGGAAGCTCAAAAGTTGGGTTTTGAGCAAATTATTGTTCCGGATTTCTCTGAATCTGTAACAGACCTGCGCCGTTTCAAAATCCGCATAGATAAGGTGCGCAAGGTAGAAGAATCCTTCCGCTTGCTCTTTGGTTAAGCCTTTGGAGAGTGCTATGTAAAAGCTTGCGGCTTATTTGATGAAATAAAAAATAGACTTAATTTTACCACCCAATTTTTTAAACAATACAAGAATGAAAGAACAGCGGATGATCGGTTCCAGGATTAAAGGAATGCGCGAATCAAAATCAATTAGTATCGAAGTCTTTTCGGAACGTTCAGGCTTGAGCGTGGAGCAAATTCAGCTTATAGAAAGCAACAGTCAGATACCTTCGCTGGCTCCTCTGGTTAAAATGGCCAGAGCGCTGGGGGTACGTTTGGGGACCTTTCTCGACGACAACGAAGACCTGGGACCCGTGGTCAGCCGCAAAGAAGATCAGCCGGCCGGCATAAGTTTCTCGAGCAATACGGCAAGTTCCCACAACGATTTGCAATTCTTCTCGCTGGCTCAAAAAAAAGCCGGACGCAGTATGGAGCCTTTTATTATTGACATTCAATCGTCCACTCAAAACGGCTACGCTCTTTCTTCTCACGAGGGAGAAGAATTTATTTATGTGCTCGAGGGAGAGATAGAAATATTTTATGGTAAAAGAGTGTTTAAGCTCGCTCAGGGCGATAGCATTTACTACGATTCCATCGTAGATCATAATGTTCATGCTGCCAACAATTCAGAGGCCCGGATCCTGGCCGTAGTTTATACCCCTTTCTGATATGGAATTAAGTAATCGTACCGTAGGAGAATTCCTGGAACACTGGGCAACAACCACCCCCGATCGTGAGTACCTGATCTATTCCGACCGAGACTTGCGCTTTACCTACAAGCAGTTTAATCAACGAGTAGATAATATGGCCAAAGGCCTGATGGCCATTGGTGTCAGAAGAGGATCGCATATAGGCATTTGGGCTACCAATGTCCCCGATTGGCTGACTTTTCTTTATGCTTCGGCTAAACTGGGAGCGGTGCTGGTCACCGTCAACACCAATTATAAGCAGCATGAACTGGAATATCTGGTCGAAGACTCCGATATAGAGACCTTGTGCATCACCGAAGGTGTGTTCGACGGCAATTACGTGGACATGGTCAATACCATGTTGCCGGAGCTCAAAACTTCGCAGAGGGGGCATTTGCAAAGCAGTCGTTTCCCTAAGTTGAAAAACATCGTTTACATCGGTCAGGAAAAATACCGGGGTATGTTCAACACGGCGGAATTATTGTTGCTGGGCCAAAACATCGACGACGACGAACTGAATGAAATCAAGCGCAGCGTAAACTGCCACGATGTGGTGAATATGCAGTATACTTCGGGAACTACGGGTTTTCCCAAAGGAGTAATGCTTACGCACCACAACATTGTGAACAACGGCTATTTTACCGGCGAGCATATGGCCTTTACATCCGAAGATAAGCTCTGTGTACCGGTGCCGCTTTTCCATTGTTTCGGAGTAGTATTGGCCACCATGAATGTTCTGACCCACGGTTGTACTCAGGTGATGGTGGAACGCTTCGATCCACTGGTGGTGCTGGCATCCGTTCAAAAGGAACGTTGCACGGCTCTGTATGGAGTGCCCACCATGTTTATCGCTATTTTGGATCACCCGATGTTCGAGATGTTTGATGTTACCTCGCTGCGCACAGGCATCATGGCCGGTTCCTTGTGTCCGGTTGAATTGATGCGCAGAGTAACCGACAAGCTGCATATCACCCATATCACCAGCGTGTACGGACTTACCGAGAGTTCGCCGGGCATGACCCAGACCACAGTAAACGATTCTTTCGAAATACGCTGTACCACCGTTGGTCGCAGTTACCCTTTTACCGAAGTTAAAGTGGTAGATCCCGAAACCGGCAAGGAATGTCCTCCCGGCGTACAGGGTGAGATTTGTTGCAGAGGTTATCTGTTGATGAAGGGTTACTACAAAAATCCTCAGGCTACGGCGGAAGTAATCGACAAGGACGGCTTCCTGCACTCGGGCGATTTGGGAATAGTCGATGAAAACGGTTATTATCGCATTACCGGTCGTATCAAGGATATGATTATCCGTGGCGGTGAAAATATTTATCCTCGTGAAATTGAGGAGTTTCTCTATCACCTCGAAGGGATCAAAGACGTTCAGGTGGCCGGCATTCCTTCCGAAAAATACGGCGAAGAAGTCGGAGCGTTCATTATTCTGCACGAAGGTGTCAGTATGGACGAAGAGTATGTCAGGGAATTTTGCCGTGGCAAGATTGCCCGTCATAAGATTCCCAAATACGTCTTTTTTGTCGACAGCTTCCCAATGACCGGCAGCGGTAAGATCCAAAAGTTTAAACTCAAGGATCTGGGTTTAAAACTGCTCGAAAAGCGGGGTGATTAAGCAGGTTTGTTACGTCTTCTCAGGAAAACCAGGGCAAGGCCGAGGATTAACCAGACCGGCCAGATTTTAAAGAGGAAAATCACAGTGTCCACTACTCCATACCAACCTTTGGTGAGAGCTTGTTTCAGTTTCTCACCAAAGCGGTCGCGTTGTTCGGGTTTGTATTGGAAATCTTTTTGCTCGGTGAGCGTTAGTTGCAGACTGCTGTAATCCACTTGATCGCTTAGGTATTTGAGCCGGCCGGTGGTGCTTTCGATTTCTTCTTCGAGCCCCCGGATTTCTTCCTGAATCTGCAGGATATCTTTAACGGTTTTGGCCTCTTTGAGTAAGTCCTTGTAACGACTCAAGTAATTGCGTTTGTTTTGTAGACGGGTTTCCAGATCGATAAACTGGTCGGTTACATCCCGGGCTTGAATGTCTTTGTTGAGTATTTCTCCATAACCACCCTTTTCGAGGCAGAGTATAAAATCATCAAAAGCGGCAGCGGGAATCCGCAACCTCAGGTAAAAAGTGGCCTCCCGTTCGTTGTTGTTGAAGTTTTCGCTGGCGTAATAAGCCCCAAATGGAAGCAAAAGGCTGTCCACTTCGGTTTTGGCTGCCTGAGCCGATTTTACCTTGATGGTCATGTGGCCGTCTCGAATGATTTTCTTCTTGTCTGTTGCTTCCGATCCTTGTTTTACAGCCTCATCGGTGATAGTGCTTTCAGAAACCGTAACGTTGCCTGCCGCGTAGGTCTGAGCGCCTGCCGCACGCCCTTTGAGCTTGAGATCTTCTCTTGATTCAAAGGAAACGTCTTCCATCATTAATATTTCGTTATCTGCAACAAGGTAGTTGTCTTTTTGTTGACATGCTCCAAGCAGTCCCGGCAACAGGAGCAGAAAAAGAATGTTTTTTATATGATTCATTTCTTTTCGGGGAATACCAAGTTGATTTTGCTTAATTCGGTATCGATAATACGAAGTTCGTCGGGGCTGAGTTTCAGCATGCCTGCCCGGGCGTTTTCGGTAGCCTGGGCTACGTTCCTGGCGCCGGCCAAAGCAACGGTGATGCCCGGCTGTTCAACGGTCCAGCGCAATACTACCTGACTCAGGCTGGCCTTGTGCGCTTCGGCAATGGGGCGGATCCTGTTGAGGAAGTTGTTGACCTGCACGATGTTTTCGTCCAGATACCAGGCCTGGCCAGTGCGGCTGTCGTTGGGATCAAATTGCTGGCCGGGTTTCATTTTGCCGGTAAGCAATCCCCGTTGCAAAGGACTGTAAGCCAAAATACCCTTGTTATGCTTAATGCAATAAGGTACAACTTCATCTTCTATCCCCCGGCGCAGCATGCTGTACGGCAGTTGATCCGATGCCAGGTCGATAAAGGCAGCCGCTTCTTCCATTTGGTCGGCAGAATAATTGCAAACACCGGCATAACGCACCTTGCCTTGTTCCATGAGGCGGCTGACGGCTTCCATGCTTTCGCCCACGGGAGTGGTGGGATCGTACCAGTGTATCTGATAGAGATCTATGTAATCGGTGCCCAGCAATTTAAGGCTGGTTTCGCATTCCTGAATAATATTCTCTTTACGGGCATTGCGGTAAATATGCACTGTTTTGCCCTCGTTGCTGACGCTGTCAAAATAGTACTCGCCTTCGGTTGTATCCCAACGGAGCCCGTATTTAGTCAGGATTTGTACTTTGTCGCGAGGAAGACCCTTGATGGCTTCTCCCACCAGTTGTTCGCTGTAGCCCATGCCGTAAACGGGAGCCGTGTCTATGCTGGTTACGCCCATATCGTAAGAAGCGCGGATGGCGTTGACCGCATCGTTTTGTTTGGTGCCTCCCCACATCATACCCCCGGCGGCCCAGGCTCCAAAAGTAATAACCGAGAGTTCCAGATCTGTTTTCCCAATTTTTCTGTATTCCATAGTGATTTTGTTTTGTTGCCCTCAAAGATATAATTTTATTCCGGCCTATCATTATCTTTGTAAAGTATGAAAGATTTTGCAGCCATCGATTTCGATCTGAGGCATCATTATGCTTTGGCCGATGTAGAAGCTTGTGCGGCGATAGAGTTGAGATTATTCAAACCACTCTGAATAAATAGACTAAATCATGAAAAACGTTGTTATTGAATATATTATGAAGCTCAGACTACATTTTACCGGGCTGATATTACTTACCTTTTTTTCTATAGCGCTTCAAGCTGCCGTGCCGGCTTTTCCCGGAGCCGAGGGAGCCGGTGCTTATACCACCGGAGGCCGGGGAGGAAAGATTTACCGGGTTAGCAATTTAAACGATTCCGGCCCGGGTTCTCTTCGCGAAGCCGTGCAGGCCAGAGGTAAACGCATCGTTATTTTTGATGTGGCGGGCATCATTGATTTGCAATCGACCCTGAAAATCACTAACGGAGACATTACTATTGCCGGCCAGTCAGCCCCCGGCAAAGGAATATGTTTGAGAAATTATCCCCTGCAGGTGGCTGCCGACAACGTAATTATCCGCTTTATTCGCAGCCGGATGGGAGAAGAAGCTGGGGTGGAAGGCGATGCTATTTGGGGACGTTACCGGCAAGACATTATCATCGATCACTGCTCATTCAGCTGGAGCGTGGATGAATGCGCTTCTTTTTATGGAAACAAAAATATGACCATGCAATGGTGTACCATTTGCGAAAGTCTTAATCTGTCGGTGCATGTAAAAGAAAGGCATGGTTACGGGGGTATCTGGGGTGGTTCGCCGGCCAGTTTCCATCACAATCTGATAGTGCACCACACCAGTCGTACGCCCAGACTCAGCGGAGGCGATCCCGCCACTGAGATGGTGGATGTGCGCAACAACGTTTTTTACAACTGGGGCCCCACCAACGGAGGCTACGGAGGAACAGGCGGTAGCTACAATTTTGTGGGTAATTACTATAAACCCGGCCCCAGCACGGCGGTCAAGGATTTTCTCTGCAATCGTATAATGTACACCGGGCCTTCGGAAAACCCGGATTCAGCGGGGAATTATATTTGGGGCATTTTCCATTTTGACGATAATTATTTTGACGACAGCTGTCCCGATCTCAGCGAAACAGCCATCAATAATTGTTCGAGGGTGAATGCCAATAATTACGTTGGTTTACATCTTTCTACCAGCGCCAATCTACCCGGAGGGACTAAATACGGCATACAGTCGTCCACTCCCTTTTCCTGTTTGCCCGTGAGCACCCATCAGCCCCAGGATGCCTACGACAAGGTGCTGGAATTGGCCGGAGCCAGTCTGAAGCGTGATAAGCAAGATCAGCGCTATGTAGCCGAATTGATCGACGGCATCTATACTTACGAAGGCAGCAGGGGCAGCACCAACGGCATTATAGATTCACAAAACGATGTGGGTGGCTGGGATACCTATACCGGAAGGAACACCGAAGGCGATTCCGACGGCGACGGCATGCCCGACAACTGGGAAGACATCCACGGTCTGGATCCTGCCGATCCCTTGGATGGTCCGGCTTACACTTTGTCGCAACAGTACACCAATGTAGAAATGTATTTAAACAGTCTGGTTGCTTCTATTATGGAAGCCGGCCTCGAGGGAGCCGAGTCGAATCTACGATCGGTTGATAAGCCCGATGACACCCCTTCCTACTTATGGACCGAAGCCGGTCTGTTGGTTCCCGGGGCTGTCAGCCTGGAACTTTATACGATGGGTGGCCTGCTGCTCGCCAAGGCGCAGGGAAGTTTACTGGAAATCTCTCCCACACCCGGCTTTTTCCTCTTAAGGGTTAAAGATGCTGCTTTCCGGGAGCATAGCATCAGTCTGGTAAAATGAAACATAACCAAATTAAAAAATCAGAATGTTACAAAAAGGCGAAAAAGCTCCCGACTTCAAGGGAGTGAATCAACAAGGCGAAATCATTTCCCTGAGTGATTTCAGGGGGAAAAGAGTGATACTCTACTTTTATCCCAAAGACAACACCCCCGGCTGCACGGCCGAAGCGTGCAGCCTTAACGACAGCAGGTCGTATTTTTTGGATAAAGGCTTTGTTATTATCGGGGTCAGTCCCGACTCAGTGGAGTCGCATCAGCGATTTGCCGCCAAATACGGCCTGTCATTCAACCTGATTTCCGATCCCGAAAAAGCCATTATTCAGGCATACGGTGCCTGGGGCGAAAAGAAGAACTACGGCAAAACCTATATGGGCCTTCTGCGTACCACCTTTGTTATTTCGGCCGATGGCATTATAGAAGAGGTGTTCCCCAAGGTCGATACCAAAAAACACGCCGAGCAAATCATCGAGGCGTTGGGAATTTAAATCCTATTTCCGCATCCAAACCATCGACTCAGGACTGCGTCGTCCTTCTTGTACGGGCTGGATTCTGTTCATCCTAAGATAATTAGGTATAGCCAGCAAGTCTGAGCCGTCGGCCCATTTGCCTTCGATACCGACTATGCCTTTGAACATATCGCTGCGCCAGACAGCTTTAAAAGGCTCGCTGCTTACGGCTTGGTTGATGTCTTTGTTGTCGGCTCTTTCCACATTGTAAATCATCGGCCCGTAGCGAAGAGCAACCAGCCCGCTGAGAGCTTCAACCTTTTCGTCGGCCGTGATTTGCTGCACTTCCAGAGGAATTTCCAGGTCTATGCGATCGCCCTTTTTCCAGTCGCGGGCAATGGCTATATAACCTCTGTCTGCCTTCATTTCCACAGCTTCGCCGTTTACACTGAGCGATTTGAGCGTATTCAGTTCGGGTACCGAAGTATACAGCTCACTGGTTTTGCGATTGGGTACCCGCACATAAACCGTAAAATGTTTGTCTTCTTTGGGATTGACGATGATAGAAACTTCGCCTTTCCAGGGATAATCGGTTTGCTGTACCATTTCAACATCTGTGCCGGCTACCCTTTCTACATTGATGGTGCTGCCTACGTACATATTAACGTAGATACCGTCTTTTCCGGTAACGTAAGTCCAGGTGGGAATCATCAGCAGGGTGCGGGGGATATTACCCACGCAGCAGGGGCAGACATGCCAGGGATCACGCGCGTTATAGGCCGTAAGCGGATTGGTGTAATAAAAACGCTTACCTTCGAAATCGATCGAACCCAATAAGGCATTGTACATAGTTTCTTCGTAGAGATCCGCGTATTTGGCGTCGTGATATGCGATGTTCATTTTGTGCTGGAAAAATATCAGCCCGCAGCTCGAGCAAGATTCGCAATAGGCGTTGTTACGCAGAGAGTAGTTGGGGCCAAAGCCTTCGGAAGTTTCGCCGCTGCCCACACCGCCGGTAACATAATATTTTCTGTTGACCATATTGTTCCACAAAGACATTACGGCGCTTTGATAATCGATATCGCCGGTTTCGGCGGCCACATCCGACATGCCCGAGTAGGTGTAGACAGCTCGTACAGCGTGTCCAACGGCTTCGTATTGCTGTTGTACGGGGAGGTGGCTTTGATCGTATTCGCCGCCTTTATCGCGCATGTCGAGCAGGAATTTGGCCAGGGCAATGTAGCTGTCGCCTTTATTGTTGCCTTCCATGTCGTTAACAAAACGGCCAAAGCGCACCAGGGCCTGTTCCATTTCCTGATGTCCATCGTACCATTCAATCTGATCGGGACCCGGGCCAATGTTCTTTACCCAACAGTCGGCCAGTTTTTTGGCAGCATCGTACAAACGAGTGTCTTTGCCTTCGGTCAGGGTGTAGTGGTTAATGGCGGATTCTATAAAATAGCCGGCCACATAGCCTTCGTGATCGCTCCGGTTACGCGGAGACCAGCGGCCGGTCCAGCGGGTGGTGTCGCGCAAAGTGTAGGCTGTGTGCAGGTAGCCGTCGGGTTCCTGAGCCGATAAAATGATGGGAATCCACCTTTCCAGGGCTTTCTTCATCTTGTTTTGGGCGGCAATGATTTCTTTGTCACCCTGGGGATCTACCATCAGGGCGATGCACATAGATTCCACCGTTTGATGAACCCAGGCATTGGAAAACACATAACCCAGATGTCGGCCGTGAGGCTCTCCGCGTAAGGCTTTGGCCGCTTCGACAAAGTTGTCAAGCCCGCCCTGTCCCTGAGTAAGATTGCGGCGTTCGCATTGGTCAATGCACCAGGGAATCCAGTTGGTGATTAATACTTTGGCTCTTTCGCTCCAAAGGGGGCTGTTGATTTTGTAACGTTTGGTGTAGACCACATCCAAACGTTCTTCCTGAGGAGGATAATGCGCAATGAGTTCCAGGCTTGATCCGGATTTCATTTTTCCCGATTGGGCAGAGAGCGTCAGAATGTATTTGCCGGGCTTATCCACGCTGGCTGTGGTGGTAGGAGCTTTCGGATCGGCAAAAGATACCTTGCCCGGTCCTTTGGCGCTCCAACGCAGCTTTTTAACCGGATCTACCGCCTTGATTTCGGCATTCAGGTAGGTATTACCTCCTACCATTACGTCACGGTCTATACCGGCCGTAACCATAGGGGCAACAGCCGGAGAATTGAGCGATTTCATTACTCTCCATTCGAGTAAAGTGCTCGGATAGCGAGGCAGAGAGTCCAATTCCAGCCGCAGCGCGGTAGTGGTGACTTCGTCAAAAACGGTTACATTGAACTGATCGTTCTCCAGTCCGTAACCTTGTGCATTGCTGACGGGTACAAATTGCTGTCCATCCCAGTAACTGAGCCGGTGAGCCTGAGGCAATTTGGCCAGTCCTTCGTAATTGAACCAATAAAGTTGCACCTCGTCTATGGTGACCGGGCTGGCCCAACGATATTCCAATTGCTGGCTCACTAATTGGTTGTAGCGTCTGTATTGG